>WNGF01002089.1_pt1 | contig 54565 bp, 56 predicted proteins | sample 5400641 | NCBI WGS metagenome assembly WNGF01 (sample SAMN13153371, study PRJNA577476) | soil metagenome | isolation source: 80 cm soil or saprolite under grassland replicate 2 | place: USA:California | collected 2016-06-15
TCGGGACAGGCGTACCGGCAACCGACCGGCGGGCGGTGGGCCAGACAGTCCGATCGGGTTTCCCAAGGCCCCACCCGCCCCACCCGCCCGGTGGATCGGCGGCGATTGGGTCGCCATAGTTTCGAACTGAGACACTACGAGCAGGGCCGTCGCATTGACAGCCCGCGTGGCGTGATCTATAGCTGCACCGCCGCAGACTGCGCGCTGGGAGGATGCCCGATGAAGAGGCTTCACCTTGGAACGTTCGCCGCCGCGGCGGCCGCCGTGATGCTCCTCGCCGTCGTCGGCGCCCACGCCCAGGAGGTCAAGCTGCGTGCGAGCGGTTCCTTTCCCGCCGGACACACCGGCAGCATCGCGATGGAAGTCTTCAAGTCCGAGCTGGCCCGGCGCACCAACGGCGCCGTCGTCGTCGAGCTCTTTCCCGGTAACACGCTGGGCGGCGCCTTCGAGCAGGTCGATCAGGTCCGCACGGGCCAGGTTCACATGGCCTGGGCCGGGCCGAGCTTCTACGACCGCCTGGTCCCGGAGTTCAACGCGGCCACGCTGCCCTTCGCCGCCAACACCGCGTCTCAGGCCTTCTGCATGATCGACTCCGAGCTGGGGATCTACCTGGCGGAGCGGTCGGCGGAGAAAGGGGTGCTCGTGCTCGGGTGGGGCTCCAACGGCTTCCGTCACGTCACGAACAACAAGCGGCCGATCAAGAAGGTCGACGATCTCAGGGGCCTGAAGATCCGGACGCCGTCCGGCGAGGTGTACTCGCTGACGTTCCGGGCGGTGGGCGCCAATCCGACGCCCATCGATATCAAGGAGCTCTACCAGGCGCTGCAGCAGGGCGTCGTCGACGGGCAGGAAAATCCCTACGACAACATGTGGGTGCGGAAGTTCCACGAGGTGCAGAAGTATCTGTCGAACAGCGGCCACTTCTATGACTGGGTCGCGTACTTCATGCACAAGCCGACCTTCGATGCGCTGAAGCCCGAGCACCAGAAGGCCGTGCGGGACGCGATGTTCGCGGCGGTGGCCTACCAGCGGGCCCTGGCCGAGCGCGAGAACCACGAGGCGCTCGGCAAGCTCATCAAGGGCGGCATGAAGTACGACGAGCTGTCGAAGGCCGAGCTCGGCAAGTTCCGCGAGGCGGTCCGTCCCGTGTACGACAAGATCCGGGAGCGGGTCGGCGCCAAGTCCGTGGACCTGGCCACGAAGGCCATCAAGGAGTGCGGGAGCTGACGCGCGGATAGCCGGATGGCCGCGCTCTACGACCGGGCCCTCGCCGTGGTCGACACCGTCGCCTCCTGGATCGTGATGGCGGCGATCGCCGTCCTCACCGTCGTCGTCACCCTCCAGGTCTTCTTCCGGTACGTCCTCAACGCGTCGCTCGACTGGGGGTGGGACGTGCCGCGGCTGTGCTTCATCGTGGCCATCCTGCTCGCCATCCCGCTGGCCCTCGGCCGCAACCTCCACGTCGGTGTCGACCTCGTGATCGAGCACCTGGATGCGCGCTGGCGGCGGCCCATCTACCGCTTCAACGCGCTCCTCATGACGGCGCTGATGGTGCTCGTGGCCTACTACGCGGTCGTGCTCGGCCGGGCGACGTGGGATCAGCGCATGCCCGGGCTCGACGTGAGCGTCGGCTACTTCTACCTGGCACTGTTCATCGCCGCCGTCCACAGCGTGCTGCACCTGCTGCGGTGGATCCGGCGCGGGGAGCCGCCGCCGCGGACGGAGATCGTCGAGTGATCACCGCGGTCTCCGTCACCTTCTTCCTCCTGGCCATCCTCGGCATGCCGCTGTCGTTCGTCCTCGGGATCGCCTCCGTGGTGGGCGTCATGGTCGTGGGGACGCCGCTCATCCAGCTTCCCGGCAAGCTCGTCCACGCCATCGACTCGTTCCCGCTCATGGCCATCCCGCTCTTCACGCTCGGCGGCGAGCTCATGCTGCGGGCGGGGATCATGGAGCGCCTGTTCGAGCTCGCGAACGCGCTCGTGGGCCGCGTGCGGGGCGGCCTCTGCCACGTGACGATCATGGCCGAGATGATCGTCTCGATGATGACCGGCACGGCCGTCGGCGATGCCGCCGCCCTGGCCGGGATGCTCGGCCCGCCGCTGACGCGCGCGTACGGCAAGGAGTTCGCGGCGAGCGTGGTCGCCTCGGCGGCCACCCTCGGTCCCATCATTCCTCCGAGCGCGGGCGTGATCGTCTACGCGGTCATGGCGGGCGACGTCTCCGTGGCCGGGCTGTTCCTCGCCGGGTTCATCCCCGGCGTGATCATCGCGCTGGCCCTGATGGCGCTGTGCTCCTGGTACGCCAAGCGCCGCGGCTATCCGCTCGCCGGCGAGCCGTTCTCCCTGCAGCGCGTCTGGCACGAGATCCGGCGCTCCTTCATCGTCTTGATGATGCCGGTGGTCGTCATCGGCGGCATCATCGTGGGGGCCTTCACCGCGACCGAGGGGGCCGCCATCTCGGTCGTGTATGCGCTGGTCGTGGGCTTCTTCGTCACCCGCAAGCTGAGACTGCGTGATCTGCCCAACGCGCTGTTGAGCTCGGCCGTGATCACCGCGGTGGTGGGCGCGCTCATCGGCTTCGCCTCGATGGTGACCTATCTGTTCACGGCGGAGCTCTTGCCGCAGCGGGTCGGCGCGTTCTTGCAGGCGCTCACGTCGAGCCCGATGATGTTCACCTTCCTCGTGATGCTGCTGCTCATCGTGGTCGGGATGTTCCTCGAGTCCAACGCGGCCTACATCATGCTGGTGCCGATCCTGGCGCCGGTTGCCCTGGTCTACGGGCTGGACCCGATCTACTTCGGGTTCCTCTTCATCATCAACATCACCCTCGGCTCGTTGACGCCGCCCGTGGGGATCTTGCTGTTCGTCGTCTCGGCGCTGTGGGAGCTGCCGCTGTCGAGGCTGATCGTCAACATCTGGCCGTTCATCCTGGTCACGTACGCGGGGCTGTTCCTCTGCATGCTCTTCCCGTCGCTGGTGACGTTCCTGCCGCGATTGTTCGGTTACTGATGTCCTACGTCCAGCGTTTCAACTTCACGGGACGCCGGGTGTGCATCACGGGCGCCGCGAGCGGGATCGGCGCCGGGATGGCCCGGGCGTTCGCCGGCGTCGGCGCGTCCCTTGTCCTGGCCGACATCGACGGGCCGGGGCTGGACGCGATCGCGCGCGAAGTCGGGGCGACGGAGACGCACACGTTCGACCAGGGCGACATCGGCTCCGTCGAGCGCCTCGTGCACGCCGCCGGCACGATCGACGTGTTCCTCAACAACGCCGGCATCCTGCTCTACGAGCCATTTCTCGATCTCGAGTGGGCCGATCTCAGGAGAGTCATCGACGTCGACCTCGTCGGCCCCATCGCGCTCACTCGCCTGGTCGGCGAGCAGATGGTGGGGCGCCGGCGCGGCGTGATCATCCACACGAGCTCCCAGCTGGTCTTCAATGGCGCCGAGTTCCGCGCGGTCTACGCGGCGGCGAAGGCGGCCATCTCGCAGCTCGTCAAGACCGCCGCGCTGGAGTGGGGACGCGTCGGCGTCCGGGTGAACGCGATCGCGCCGGGCCGCACGCTCACCGCCAGCAACCGCCACCTGCTCTCCGATCCCGCCGAATACGCCAAGCATCTGGAGCGCATCCCGCTCGGCCGCTACGGCCAGCCCGAGGACATCGCCAACGTGGCGGTCTTCCTGGCCTCGGACGCCGCCAGCTACATCACCGGCCAGACCATCGTGGTCGACGGCGGGTGGGTCCTGCCGTAGCATGACGTCGCCCCGGCCGCGGAAGAAGCACTTCTCGATGATCCGCAGCTTTCACCTCGCGGATCTGCTCACGATCGCGAACGGATTCTGCGGCGCGGCCGCGTTGTTCGAGGCCATGAGGTTTCTGGCGACGCACGTCCGATGGCACCTTGACGCCGCGGCGGTCTTGATCCCCCTCGCGCTCGTCTTCGATCTGCTGGATGGACGCGTTGCCCGTTGGCGGCACGAGGCCTCGGCGATGGGACGCGAGCTCGATTCCTTGGCGGACGTGATCTCGTTCGGCGTGGCGCCCGCCGGCATCGCCTTCGCTTCGGGCGTGGACAGCGTGCTCGATCAGATCATCTTGATGTTCTTCGTTGCCTGCGGCGTCAGCCGGCTCGCGCGCTACAACGTCACCGCCGAGGCCTTCGCCGCCGACACGGGCAAGGTCGATCACTTCGAAGGCACCCCGATCCCGACGAGCATCGTGCCGCTGGCCGTTCTCATGCTGGCGTTTCATCGTGGGAATCTCTACCCCGTCCGCCTCCTCGGCATGGAAGTCCACCTCGTGGCGTTCATCTTCCTGGTCTCGGGCGCCTTGATGATCAGCAAGACACTCAAGATCCCGAAGCCATAGGCCGACCGGTCGTCACGAGCGCGCTGGATCAGCGTCCCGTTGGGCGAGCAACCACCACCTGCTCCCGGATCCTGCCGAGTACGCCAAGCCTGGAGGGCATCCCGCTCGGGCGCGACGGCCAGGCCGGACGTCGCCAGCGTCGCGGTTTCCCGGCCTCCGACGCCGCAGGCGACATCACGGGTCAGACGATCGTGGTCGACGGCGGGTGGGTTCTCCCATAGCGTGCTGTAATGTTGGATACCCTACAGACATCGGGGCGCCTCCCCATGTAGGATGCCGGGCGGTCTGCCGGAGAACGGCGCGCACTGAGCGTGCGTCGCCGCCGGGCAAAGGAGAAGGTCCTGTCCGACGCTACGCGGAAGCCAGGTTCGCTCGAGAATCGCATCCTGGGGGGCCTGTCGCGCAAGGAGTACGCGCGAATCGCCCCCGATCTACGACACGTCACCCTGGAGGCCGATCAGGTTCTGTACGAGCCGGGTGACACGATGCAATGGGCGTATTTCCTCGACACGGCCAGCGTGTCCATTCTCTCCCTGGCGGAGAATGGGACTTCCATCGAGGTCAGCCTGGTCGGCAGCGAAGGCGTCATCGGCATTCCCATCGTTCTCAGATCTCTCAGCCTCCCATACCAGGTCGTCGTGCAGGGGCCAGGCACGGCGCGGAGGATGAAGGCTGGGGTCCTGCGAAAGGAGTTCGACCGCTGTGCTCAGCTGCACGACCTCCTGTTGCAGTATGTCCACACCGAGATCGTGCAGCTCGCCCAGTCGGGCGCCTGCAACCGGTTTCACACGACACGGCAGCGTCTCTGTCGATGGCTGCTGGCCTCCCAGGATCTCTTCGGGTCGAGCGAGCTCCGATCCACCCAGGAATTTCTCGCCCGGATGCTGGGGGTGAATCGCGGCAGCGCCAACCAGGCCGCCGCCTCCCTGCAGAGGGCGGGCTTGATCCGCTACCGCCGCGGCCGCATCTCCATCCTCAACCGCTCGGGTCTGGAGACGGCGGCATGTGAGTGCTATCGCATCATCAAAACTGAGACCGCCCGCTTCTTCCCCGGATAGCCGCGCTCGTTCTCGCGGTGCCGCAGATCTCCGGCGATCTGTTGGGTACCCGACAGACAACGAGAGCGCTTCAAGTTACATTGCCGCCAGACCTTCACTCATTGCTCGCCGATTGCGAGATGAGTCGCATGGCGCGCAGATAGGAGGGCGCCATGGCCAGTCGAGTCTCGGGTACGGCCGCTCTGCTCACGCCATCATTACTCGCACAGACCGCGAGACTCCACGCCGAGCTTGCGGTCGTCATCGAGCGGTCACGCGATCTGTGCTGGTGGGCACGGCGACTCCGCAACCGCTCAGCCTCCGCGTGTCCCCGAACGATTCGGGGCGGGGCCTCCGTTGACGAGGCCGCGGCGGTCCTGGCGATGATCACCCGAGTCTCGCTCTGCCAGGACTGCATCTGCCACAAGAGCGGGATCCCCGCGTCGCGGGTCGATGACATCCTGACGACACTCGCCGCGACGATTGTGCTGTCCGTGGGCACCCGGCCCTGTACCGCCTGTCTGGAAGCGAAGACGACGTATGGTTTTGACGGCCGCGCCACCCATCCGAGCACCCGCGAGGTGACGCGCCCCAACGGCACGCAACACGCGATTCTGAATTTCCTCGGCCAACAACCCGGCGGCGCTTTTTGTTCGGACTGCATCGCCACGAAGGTCTTCACCGGCAAGAAGAACATCGACGTTGCCATGCGTCTTCTGGAGGGCAACGGAATGTACCGACGCCATGACCGATGTTCGGCATGCGGGAAATCGCGGCTCGTCGCTAGCCTGCCATCGCCGAACTGACGGGCATCCCTTCTCGCTCCCTGCCGCTCTAGGGCGCGCGAGAGAGGAACTCGGCATACGCGGCGATACCGCTCGCGAGCTCGATCTTGGGGCGCCACCCGAGGTCGCGGGCGGCCGCGGTGACGTCGAGGGTGCCGCACTGGTACTCGCGCGGGTCGTGATCGTCGTCGAACTCGACCTCGAGCGGGCCCATCACGCCGCGCACGGCGTCGGCCACCTCGGCGAGGGAGTGCTGGCGACCGGGGCCGACGTTGTAGCCTCGACGCGGCGGTGTCTCGACGTCGAGAGCCAGCACGATGGCGTCGACGACGTCGGTGACGTGAATGTACTGGCGCCGGGAGCGTCGGGCGTGCGGCAGCCGCGAGGGGCGCCGGGCCAGCGCGTCGGTGATCATCGCGCGGATGAAACACTGCGTCTCCCGCCCGGGCCCGTACACGTGGGTGAACCGGAGCGCGAGGCCGTCGACGCCGTGCTCCTCGGCGTAGGCCTGCAAGATCGCCTCGCCGGCGATCTTCGAGGCGCCGTAGGTCGTCCGGCCGCGCATCGGCGTGTCCTCGGTCACGATGGCGTCGACCTCCTGATGCCCGTAGGCCGAGATCGACGAGCAGAAGATCACCCGCCGCGTCCCGATGAGCCGCGCCAGCTCGAAGACGTGCGCGGTGCCGTGGATGTTCGTCTCACAGATCAGGAAGGGGTTGTCGCGGGCCACCATGAGGCCGGAGACGCCGCCGCAGTGAACGATCCCCGACGGCTCACGCCCGCGGACGGCGGCGTAGAGCCGGTGGACGTCGTTGAGGTCGGCCTCGACGAACGGAAACGCCTCGCGCCCGGCGCGCGGTGGCCGCCGGTCGAGCCCGATCACGTCCCGCCCTTCCGCCTGCAACCGGGTCGCCACCGCGTGTCCGATCAGGCCGCTGGCGCCGGTGACGAGGATCACAGCGCGGCGCCGTCCTGGATGGCGGCGGCGAGCTTGCCGGCAACCCGGCGGCCGTCACCCTCCCGACCGCTGAGCTTGCCGTTCTCGACGACCACCTTGCCACGCAGGATCACCAGGGCCGGCCAGCCGTGGACTTCCCATCCGTCCCAGGCGCTGTAGTCCGAGCCGTGCAGGTCCTCGGCGCGGAGCGTGCGCCGCACGGACGGATCGAAGAGCACGACGTCGGCATCGCTCCCCGGAGCCAGCGCGCCCTTTCTCGGATAGAGACCGAGGAGCTTTGCCGCGTTCGTCGAGGTGACGGCGACGAAGCGCTCGAGCGACATGCCCCGCTTGGACACGCCCTCCGTGTAGATGATGGGCACGCGCGTCTCCACGCCCACGTGACCGCCGGTGGCATCGGCGACGTGGCGACTGCGGACCTTGACCGCGCGCGGCGTGCACAGCTCGTCGGTGGCCACGGTGCTCAGCGTGCCGTTCGTGAGCCCGCTCCACAGGCGCTCGCGGTCCTCCTCGTGCTTGAGCGAGGGGTAGGTGTGATAGAGGACGCCGTCGGGCCGCTGGTAGATCTCGGCGGTGAAGGTGGCGTAGTGGTGCAGGGTCTCGCCGTAGACCGCGTGGCCCTCGCCGCGTGCCTCCGCGATGGCCTGCACGCCCGCGCCGGCGCTCACGTGCACGAAGTACACGGCGGCGCCCTCGACGTAGCGCGCCAGGCGCAGGACGCGACGGAACGAGATGTCCTCGGACATGGCGCTGTGGACGAGGGGCATGTGGCGGATGTCGGTGCGGCCCTCGCGCTCGAGGCGCTCGTACATGTACATGACGAGATCGTCGTCCTCGGCGTGGATCGCGAGGAGGCCGCCGTGCTTGGCGGCCGTCTCCATGATGGCCCAGAGGTGGCCGAGCCGGATCATGCGGCCCTTGCCGATGGGCCGCACGTCGGTGGTGAAGATCTTCAAGCTCGGGAAGCCCGCCTGGATGGCTTCCGGGATCTGGTCGATGACGTCCGGCGGGACCGCGCCCTGCAGCATCACGTGCAGCGCGTGGTCCGTGTAGCCCGGGCGCCAGACCGCTTCTTTCTCCTCGATGGCCCGGCCGATCGTCATCCCGGGCTCCCAGACGGCGAAGTCGACGAGCGTGGTCGTGCCGCCGCAGACGGCGGCGCGGCTGACCTGCTCGGGCGGCGCGCTCGTCATGAACCCGCCGCCCAGGGCCGGGATCGGCCAGTGCGTGTGCACGTGCGGGTCGATGCCGCCGGGGATGACGAGCTTGCCGGTGGCATCGACCACGCGGTCGGCGTCGCGTGGCAGCGTGCCGGGCGCGGCGATGGCGACGATGCGCTCGCCCTCGACGCCGACGTCCCACGCGCCCACGCCGTGGGGCGTGACGACCTGTCCACCGCGGATCACGAGATCGAGCATGACCTTGCCTCCCTGTGGGGGTCGTTGAAGCGGGCGCTCACGCGTAGCCGGGAGGTGGGACGAAGGCCTGGAAGTCGCGCTCCAGGTGCTTCGCGAACGCGAGACAGGTCAGGTCACCGTACTGGGGCCCGACGATCTGCACGCCGACCGGCAATCCGCCCGGGGTGAGCCCGCACGGCGCCGCGGTCGAGGGCAGGTACGACGCCCCCGAGTAGCCGGCCCAGAAGAGATGGTCCGTCACCGGCACGCGCTTGCCGTTGACCACGAGGGTGCGCTCGTGGCGCTCGCCCGCGTGATCGTGCGGGAACGCCGCCGTGCCCGCGACCGGACACAGGAGCAGGTCGTACCGCGTGAAGAACTCCGCCCAGGCCAGGCGCATGCGGTGACGCGCCTCGTTCGCGGCCAGCCAGTCGCGATGGGACAGCACGGCGGCCCGCATGGCGCGCGCGTAGTAGCTCTCATCGTCCGGCGCCAGCGCCCGCGCGACGGCGGCGTTCTTGTCGAAGTCAGCGTCGCTCTGCCGGTCGGAGGTCGCGGCGCGCAAGAGCCGGGTATAGACGGCGAAGGCCTCGCCGGGGTCGATGGCCGGGCGCGCGCGGTCGTCGACCTTCACTCGCTGGCGTCCGAGGAAGTCGCCGAGGGCCTGCAGACGATCCTTGACCTCGACGTCGACGTCGATCCCGGGCGCCTCGAGCATCAGCGCAATCTTGAAGTCGCGCAGGCGCTTGCCGCGCGGCGGCCGTAGCCGAAGCTGCCAGCCCGCGGCGTCGATGGCGTCGGGACCGGCCATGACGGACAGTGCCAGCGCCAGATCATCGGCGCTTCGCGCCAGCGGCCCGGCGACGTCGATGTCGACGGCAGCGGTCTGCCAGGGCAGGGCCTGGCCCGTGCGCGGCACGATCCCCCAGGTGGGCTTGTGACCATAGACGCCGCAGAAGTGCGCCGGGTTCCGGATGGAGGATCCGATGTCGCTGCCCGCCTCCAGCGCCGTGAGCCCGGCCGCCAGGGCCGCCGCGGCGCCCCCCGACGATCCCCCCGGTGCCCGCGACACGTCCCACGGGTTGTTGGTGGTCCCGTAGATCGCGTTGAAGCTCTGCCAGTCCGCGAGATAGAGCGGCACATTGGACTTGCCGAAGAGCACGACCCCGGCGGCGAGCAAGCGGTCCACGACCACGGCGTTGGTCTTCGCGATGTTGTCGCGGTAGGCCGGCACGCCCCACGTCGTGGGCAGGCCTGCAACGTCGTATGACTCCTTGACCGTCATCGGCACGCCGTGGAGCGGGCCCCAGACCTGACGCTTGGCCAGGGCCCGGTCGGCGGCCCGCGCGCGCCGACGCGCCCCGTCGAGGTCGCGCACGACGATCGCGTTCAGGGCCCCGTCGTATTTCTCGAGCCGGCCGAGGTACAGCTCGAGCAGCTCGAGACACCCGATCCTCTTCTTCTTGATGTCCGCCGCGAGCTGCCTGGCGGATCGAAACGGCACGTCGAGCATGGGCATCTAGTCCGTGAGGAACGCCCCGACCAGACGCGCCGTCGTCTCCGGCTGCTCCAGGTGCGGCGCGTGGCCGGCGTCCTTGACGATTTCCGTTCGCGTGTGGCCGAGCCGGCGGGCGAACTCCTCGGCGTAAACGCGCGGCACCAGGCGATCGCCGTCGCCCCACACGAGCAGGGTGGGGATGGTCTGGATCCGGTGGATCCGCTTCTTGAGACCCTTGTCGGGGATGGGCCAGATGAACTTGCCCGTGGCCCCCATGGCCCACGTCAGCCGGGTCCGCGCGAGCGCTCCCGCCTCCGGATCCTCCGGCACGTCGAACATCGCCCTGGCCGCGGGGCCCTCGGCATTCCGGAAGACGTGATCGGGTAATTCCTGGGGTCCCAGGAGCATCCAGTTCGTCACCGGGGCGTCGTCGCGCCAGAGACCGATCGGATCGAGCAGCGCGAGCCGCCGAGCCCGTGAGGGCCGCAGCGCCGCCACCTCGCACGCCATCATCGCCCCGAACGAATGGCCCACCAGCGCGACGTCCGTGAGCCCGAGCGCCTCGAGCATCTCGTCGTAGCAGAGGACGAGATCCCACAGGCCGTCGACCTGGTGCACGGTTTCGGGCTCTCCCGGCGTCGTCCCCGGATGCTCCGGCGCATAGACCGTGAACCTCTCGGCCAGCGCGTCGAGAAAGCTCCCCCAGGTCAGGCCCCACGGCCCGTCGAAGAACACGACGGCCGGGCCTTTCCCCTTGCTCTGAACGCCGAGCGGTACCCGGCCCTGCCAGACCGTCACCGTCTGTCGCTTCGTCATGTCAGCCGGCGCGGCCGCTAGCGCGCCGCGCCGATGGGCTCGCGCAGCTTGCGCAGCCGCTCGGGCCACCAGTGATTCTCCCAGCCCTCATCGTCCCAGACGTCTCGGAGCGCGGGCAGGACCTCGGCGGCGAGGAGATCGATGTTCTTGAGCGTCAGCTCGTGGGGCATCGAGCCGATCTGCACCAGCAGCATCAGGTTCCCCACGTGCAGGCTCTTGACGACCTCCTCGATCAGGCGCTCGCGCACCGTCGCGGGGCTGCCCGCGATCACGTAGCCCTTGTCCACGAAGTCCCGGTAGCGCAGGGTCTTGGGATTCTCGGCGCGGCGCACGGGATTGCGGTTGGAGGCGAGCAGGCTCGCGTAGTCCTGATTGCCGGGCGGGGCGAACCACTGCGGCGGCACGTGCAGGCACTTGTGATAGAAGTACTCGACGTGCCGCGCGTAGTCGGCTTCGGCTTGCGCGTCGGTCTCGGACACGGCCACGAGCTGCAGGAATCCCGCCCGGTACGGGTTGCGCGGCAGTCCCTTCCTGGCCACGACCTCCCAGTAGCCGTTCATCATGCTCTGAGCGGCCCGGGCGCCGGAGTAGCTGAGGAAGCAGTAGCAGACGTTGTTGTCGGTGGCGAAGTCGAACGTGCTGATGCTGCCCGATCCCGGCACCCACACGGGCGGATGCGGCTGCTGGATCGGGCGCGGCCACAGATTGACCTGAGCGAGCTGAAAGTACTTTCCGTTCCACGCGAAGATCTCTTTCGCCTGCCACGCCTTCATGACGAGGGCGAAGGCCTCGCGGTACCGCTCGCGGTGCTCCATGGGCGTGATGCCGTACGCGAGATTGACGTCCATGGGGCTGCCCAGCGGCAGGCCGGCCACGAGGCGCCCGCCGCTGATGCAATCCAGCATGCCGTATTCCTCGGCGACGCGGATGGGCGGCGAGGTCGTGGGCAGTGTCATCCCCATCTGCACGATGGCGACGTCCAGATCGTTGGTGAGCTTGGCGAGCACGCTGCCCATGAGGTTGGGGCTCGGCATGAATCCATAGGCGTTCTGGTGATGCTCGTTGGTGCAGATACCGTCGAATCCGGCCCGGGCCGCGTGAAGCAGCTCGTCCAGCGTCCAGTTGTAGTACTGGCCCACGCGCGCGGCGTCGGCCAGCTCCCACCAGGGCGGCGTGACCCACACGCTCGGATAGCGCTGCTCGAAGTTCGCCGGCAGCTCGCGGTGCGGCATCAAGTGGAACGCGCTGATCTTCATCTCGTCCTCCGGGTCAAGGCCTTCAGGCCTGCAGTGGTCCCAATCCGGCCAGGGCGCCCCACGTCTTCGGATCCTGGCAGAGCAGCGTGTTGAGATAGATCGACACGTCCGCGGCCGGGTAGGCGTTCGCGAGCGCGGCGGCCGCGGCAGCGACCTTCGCCGCGTCCGGCGTGACGTCGTCGTCCCGGATCAACCCGTCGTCGTGGGCGATCCCCAGCGCGTCGAGGAACGCGCCCATCATCGGCCGCTGCTCGGCGAGGTGATAGAACATGAGCACGCGGGCGGCGATGGCGTCGGGCAGCGTCGGCACGCTGGCCAGGTGTCGGGCCCGGCGCTCGTCATCGAGGCCGGCGACGGTCTTGGGACGGAACTTCATCTGCTGCGCGATCAGCAGCACCGCCTGCGTCCGCTCGGCCGCGCCCTTCTCGTCCCGCCAGAACGCGCGCGCGGCACGATGCCGCTGCTCGGCGGTCATCCGTCTCCACACGCGTCCGGGGGTCGGGGTCGTGTCGGTCATCGTCGATATTCTATGCGCATGTGACGGATCGGCGCTCGGTCGGGCCGATCCCGGGCGCCGGCCCCGTCAGTTGTGGCCGGTCCCGAACTTCCAGTCGAAGGCGAACACGCGCACGCGATACGTGGCCCCGCGGTCGGCGACGGGGACGTCGAAGAAGGCACTGTCGCCGGGTTTGATGCCGACCCCGACCCACGCGACCCCCTGCGACAGCGTGTGGCCGTTCGCGTCGAGCTGGTCGACGAGGAGCTGGATGCGGCTGGTGCCGTAGAAGCTCACGTTCCGGATCTTCCCGGAGATGCGGGGCCGGCCGTTGCGCTCGCTCACCGTCCAGTCGAGATGAAAGATCTGCTCCCAGTCGACCTCGAGCGGCCCGAGAGACTGGGCGGCCGCGAGCCGGCGCCCCGCCAGCGACCCCAGCGGCAGGAGCGTCGTCAGCGCATGCCGTCGCGTCATGATTTCTCTTTTCGGATCTCTGCGATGCTCCGGTCGCGATCGTTCACCAGCCGCTCGTGGTCGCGTCGGAGCTTCTCGTTCAGCTCGTCGACTTCCTCGTGGGTCCGGGCCGTGCGCAGGGCGGCCTGGTGGAGAATCTCGCGCTCGGCGACGCGCGCCTTGTAGACCTCGCGGGCCTCGGCGATGGCGGCCTTTTGCGCATCGGTGAGCGGTCGGTCGTCGACGCCGGCCTCCTTGTCCTTCTTCCGGAGGCGCTCCATGGCGAGCTCGTACGCGCTCTTCGGGGCGTCGTCCGGCATCATGCTTCGAGTGTACTCCGCGCCGCGCGATGGGCGGCGTCGGTGAGGACGAGCCGCTCGATCATGGGTCGGGCGTGCCGAGCCAGAACGGGATCGTCTTGCCGATGCGTGTGAGGTACTCGCGGCGCTCGGCTGCTCGCTTCGGGAACCACGCCGACAGGTAGTCGCCGTCCAGCATGTGGCGTCGCGTCTCGGTGCCGAAGAAGCCCGCCAGCTCCGGCAGGGAGATGAAGCCCGCCTCGGACGCGGGATTGAACTGGGCCCAGCGCCTCGCATGCTCTTCCGACCGGAAGAGATTCATCCCCGTTCAGAGGAACGGCGGGCGTCCGCGCGACGGCCCGAACCCGTAGTTGAGGTGACCGACGACGTCCGGCGGATCCACCCAGACGATCTGCCCGTCGCGCATCTCGACGGTCACGGGATCACCGCAATCGAGACACGGCGCGTCGATACGTACCGTCTCACCCGGAAAGAGCCAGGTCACCGACGTCGCCTCGAAGCCGCACTGGGCGAACCACTTCTGCTCGCCACGCACGCCGACGCGGTACTGGGTGGGCAGGCCGTTGAGGGGCGGAAACGACGCGATGTAGTCCGTCTCCGGATGCAGCCAGCCGATGGGGTAGGCGCTCATGACGGTGTGGAGGAGCTGCCGGCCCTCCTCGACGCCGAGACCGAGGGCTCGCGCCAGCTCGGCGTAGTGGGGCGGGCGTCCGGTGTCGACGAGACCGCGCATGATGCGGTGGAACATCCGGTCCATCGTCTGGATCTGCGATTCCGCCATCATGGCGAGGGGTCAGTTCACGCGGCGCGTGCGGCCGGCCCAGTACGACTCGCGCAGCTTGAACTTCTGCAGCTTGCCGGTCGCGGTGCGGTCCAGCGCGCCGCGCAGCTCGACGGAGGTCGGGCACTTGTAGTGCGCCATCCGGCCCCGGCAGTGCTCGATGAGATCACGCTCGGTCGCGGCGGCGCCCGGGCGGAGCACGACGAGGGCCTTGATGGTCTCGCCCCACTTCTCGTCGGGAACGCCGATCACGGCGACCTCCGCGACCCCCGGGTGCTGGAACAGGCAATCTTCGACCTCGATGGACGACACGTTCTCGCCGCCGGTGATGATCACGTCCTTCTTGCGGTCGCTGATGCCGACGTAGGCGCCGTCCTCGTAGCCGCCGTCGCCCGTGTGGAACCAGCCGTCCACGATGGCCTTGGCCGTCTCCTCGGGCTGCTGCCAGTAGCCTTCGAAGACGTGATTGGAGCGCGCCAGGACCTCGCCCTCGTCGTCCACGCGCATGCGGACCCCGACGGCGGGCACCCCCGCGCGGGAAAGCCGCCGCGCCCGCTCCCCGACGGGGAGCCCATCCCACTCCGCCGGCGCCCGATTGATGGTGAGCAGCGGCGCCGTCTCGGTGAGGCCGTAGATCTGGATGAACTCCCAGCCGAGCTCGGTCTCGATCCGCTCGATCGTCTTGGAGGGCGGGGGAGCGCCCGCGATGACCACGCGGACGCGGCCGCGGCCCGGCACGCCCACACCCCGGTCGCGCCGGACGGCGGCGGCGTCGAGCACGGCGGCGATCACCGCCGGGGCGCAGTTGAAGAGCGTGACGCCCTCGGCCTCCACACGCTTCAGGATGTCCTCGCCGTCGATCTTGCGGATGATGACCTGACGCACGCCCATGGCGGTCAGCGCGTAGGGCATGCCCCAGCCGTTGCAGTGGAACGTGGGCAGCGTGTGCAGGTACACGTCGCGATCGGTCATGGCCAGATGCCAGCCGAACGTGACGGCGTTGAGCCAGAAGTTGCGATGGGTGAGCTGCACGCCCTTGGGCCGTGCCGTGGTGCCCGAGGTGTAGTTGATGGAGACGGTGGCGTTCTCGTCGGTGACCCGGAGCCGTGGGGTGGCGCCTTGGCGCAGGAAGAGCTGGGGATCGCTGGCCGCGCCGAGCACGATCCGGTGCTTGACGGGGATCGACCGCAACGATTCATCGAGCTCGGGGTCGACGAGGAGCACCGACGAGCCGGAGTGCTCGATGATGTAGCGGATCTCCTCGGCATTGAGGCGGAAGTTCACCGGCACCAGGACGCGTCCGAACACGCTGACGCCGAAGAGGCTGACGAGGAAGCGCGCCGCGTTGGGCGACACGATGGCGACGCGGTCGTTCTCCGCGACGCCGAGATCGTCGAGGGCGGCGGCCAGGCTCCGTGCCATCTCGGCGAACGCGGAGTACGTGAAGCGGCCGAGCCCGCCCCCGGGCGGATGGGGCTCGTCGACCACCGCCTCGCGGTCGCCGTAGACGCCCTCGGCGCGCTCGAGAAAGTCTCCCAGGGTGAGCGGAACAATCATGGCCTTGCCTCCCGGCGGACGAATCGACCGAGAGTAGTACACGGGCGACCGGCCACGCAACCGGCCTTAGGATATTTTGGCGCTATCTGCCTTGACACCCCCCGCGTTCTCACCGAAGATTGCGCCAATTTTCGCGGCCTGATACCGCTTCCCGCCGGAATGGAGAACGCCATGGCTCATCGCATCGCCGCGTGGCTCGTCGTCGCTCTGGTGCTCGCGCTCCCCGTCGCCGCGTCCGCGCAGACGAAGGACGACACCATCGTCTACGCGCTCCAGTCGGACATGCAGAACTGGGACCCGCCCAACTCGGTCCTGCGCGAGAGCATCATCCTCGGCTACCACGTGTTCGATCACCTCGCCGCGCGCGACCTCAAGACGGGCAAGGTCGGGCCGAGCCTGGCCACGTCGTGGAAGGCCGTCGACGACACCACGTGGGAGGTCAAGCTCCGCCAGGGGGTGAAGTTCCACGACGGCACCCCGTTCAGCGCGGCCGACGTGAAGGCGTCCTTCGATCGCGTGCTCGACGAGAAGAACAAGCTCACCGCGCGGGGCAACCACGCCAAGATCAAGAGCGTGGAGGTCATGGACCCCCAGACCGTCCGCTTCAAGACCGACGGGCCCTATCCGCTCTTCGTCGAGCGCATGACGGCGCTGGTCATCCAGTCCGAGAAGGTGATCAAGGACAAGGGCCACGAGTGGATGCAGGAGAACCCGGTCGGGACGGGCCCCTACAAGCTGGTGAAGTGGTCGAAGAAGCAGGAGCACCTCCTGCAGCGCAACGACGACTACTGGGGCCCGAAGCCGGCCTTCAAGTACGTCCGTGTCCGGATCATCCCGGAGCAGGCGACGCAGATCGCCGAGCTGATCTCGGGCGGCGTCGACATCATCAAGGCGGTGCCGCCGGACCAGATGGACGTCATCAACAAGTCCGGCCAGGCCCGGACGGCCACCTCCCCGATCCTGCGCACGGCGATGCTCCAGCTCGACCAGGCGGCGCGGAGCGGGCCGAATCCCTTCACCAACCGCAAGGTCCGCCAGGCCGCCAACATGGCGGCCGACATGGACGCTGTCATCAAGCACGTGCTGAACGGGCTCGGCGACCGCACGGCGACGGCCATCAACCCGATGGCCTTCGGCTTCGATCCCAGCGTGAAGCCGTACAAGCAGGATCACGCCGCCGCCAAGAAGCTGCTCGCCGAGGCCGGCTTCCCCAACGGCATCGACGTGCGCTTCCGGACGGGCCCGCCCATCGTGGAGCCCGCGGTGCAGCAGACGTCGGAGGCGATCGCGGCCGACCTCGTCAAGGTCGGGATCCGGGTTCAGCAGAACTTCATCGGTGAGATCGGTCCCTACGTGAATCAGGTCAAGGACGGCAAGGCCGGCCCCATGTTCGAGTGGTCATGGGGCTACTACTCGGTCTTCGACGCCGACGCGATCCTGTACGACGTGTTCCACTGCGGCGAGGCGTACAGCTACTACTGCAACAAGGAAGCGGACGCGCTCATCGACGCCGGGCGCTCCACCCTCGACGCCAAGCGGCGGACCGAGATCTACGCGAAGCTCCAGCGGATGCTCCACGACGACGCGGCCTACGTGTTCAAGTGGGGCCTGCGCGGCGTGTGGGGCATCGGCAACCGCGTCAGCTACGAGGCGCCTCGCGACGAGATCGACCGCATGTTCCTGGCGACGCCGCGGAAGAGGTAGCCGCTGAGACGGTACGTCGCGCGGCAGCTCGTCCAGCTCGTCGTCGTCATCATCGGCATCTCGCTGCTCGCCTTCGCCATCCTCCACGTGATCGGCGATCCCGTGCTGCTCCTCCTGCCCCAGAACGCGGGCAAGGAGGAGTTCGAGCGCTACCGGAAGCTCCTGGGTCTCGATCAGCCGCTCTACGTCCAGTACTGGCGGTTCGCAACGAACGCACTGCATGGGGACTTCGGCAAGTCGTGGTACGCCGATACGCCCGCCTTCCGGCTCGTGCTCGAGCGGATGCCGCCGACGATCTATCTCACGTTCGCCGGCCTCGGCGTCGCGCTGCTCATCGCGCTGCCGCTCGGCATCCTGGCCGCCCTCAAGCGACAGTCGTTCGTGGACAACGTCTGCACCATGCTGGCCGTGGCCGGCCAGGCCATGCCCATCTTCTGGCTGGGCATCATGCTGATCATCCTGTTCGCGGTGCGACTCCGGCTCCTGCCCGCCTCCGGGTACGGCACCTGGCAGCACTTCGTCATGCCGGCCTTCACCCTCGGGGCCTTCCTCGCCCCGCTCACGATGCGCCTGGTCCGCTCCGGCGTGATCGAGGTGATGAGCATGGACTACATCAAGACCGCGCGCGCCAAGGGCGTGCGCGAGGCGATGGTCGTCGTCAAGCACGCCTTCCGTAACGCCTGCATGCCGGTCATCACCGTGCTCGGGTTGCAGTTCGGCCAGCTCCTGGGCGGCGCGATCGTGACGGAGACGGTGTTCGCCTGGCCGGGGGTGGCCACCCTGACCGTGGAGTCCATCCGCAACCAGGACTTCCCGGTGGTGCAGTGCGCGGTCATCCTGCTGGCCCTCGTCATCGTGGCCGTGAACCTCGTCGTCGATCTCGTCGTGGGCCTGATCGATCCCCGCATCCGGGTCGGGGCCTGAGCGCGTGAGCGCCGTTCGCGTCGGCACCGGGGGCGCGCTGAAAGGCGCGAGGCTGGCGGTCCACGACGAGCCCCACCGCGCCGTCGTCCTGCGCCGGATCTGGCGACTCAAGTGGGCGGTGGCCGCGGCCGGCGTGATGCTCCTCATCGTGGCGAGCGCGGTGTTCGCCCCCGTGGTCGCGCCTCACGGTCCCCTCGACGTGAACATCAGGCACCGGCTGGCGCCGCCGGCGTGGATGGAGGGCGGCGACCCCGCCCACCTGCTCGGCACGGATCAGGTCGGGCGCGATCTCCTGTCGCGCGTGATCTACGGCGGCCGGGTGTCGCTGCTGGTGGGCGTGGCGGCGGTGCTGATCTCCGCGTCGCTCGGCGTGCTCCTCGGCCTCGGCGCCGGTTACTTCAGGGGCCGCGTCGACTGGACGATCATGACGCTCGTGAACATCATGCTCACGTTCCCGTTCGTCCTGCTCGCCCTGGCCGTCATCGCGGTGCTGGGTCCGAGCCTGCTCAACATGATCTTCGTGCTCGGCATCGCCGACTGGCCGCTCTACGCCCGGGTGATCCGGGCCGAGACGCTGAGTCTGCGCGAGCGCGAGTTCGTCACGGCCGGGCGCGCGCTCGGCATGGGCCACCTGCGTCTCATGTTCCGCCAGATCCTCCCCAACCTGGTCTCCATCATCGTCGTGATCGCGACCCTGCAGGTCGCCCGCGTCATCATCCTCGAATCGTTCCTGTCGTTCCTCGGGCTCGGCATCCAGCCGCCCACGCCGGCCTGGGGCAACATGCTCGGCGAGGGACGCGTCTACCTGCTGAACTCGTGGTGGATCGCCGCGTTCCCGGGGCTGGCCATCTTCGTGACGACGCTCGCCATCAACCTGATGGGCAACGGTCTGCGCGACTGGCTCGATCCCCACATGAAGCTCTGAGCCAGTCCTCGCGGGTCACGACGTAGACGTCGGCGGTGTGGCCGCGGATGACCGCCTGGCCGTCGAGACGCGCGCCCAGGCGCTCGGCCACGTGAATGGAGCGCGCGTTGTCGCGATAGATCAGGCTGATCGTGCGCGGCCAGCCGAGCGTTCCCAGCGCGTGATCGAGCGCCGCGCGCGCGGCTTCGGTCGCGTATCCCTTGCCCCAGTGTTCGCGCGCGAGCACCCAGCCGAGCTCCCGGCCGGGCCATCCCTCGGGGTAGTACAGGCCGACCCGCCCCACGTAGGCTCCGCTGCCCAGCTCCTGCACGGCCCAGTTGCCGAAGCCCCGGAGCGACCAGTGCCCCACGAACATCGCCATCTGCCGCCAGGTGTCCTCGCGATCGAACGTGCGACCATCGCCGAGATAGCGCATGACGTCGGGATCGGCGGACATCGCGGCCATGGCGTCGAGGTCACTGTCCCGGAAGGCGCGCAGGAGCAGCCGCCCGGTCGTGAGCTCGGGAATCTCAGGCATCCGCCACGGCCTTGCGGACCTCGGCGAGCCGCGCGTAGGAGGCGAGGACCTGCGCCTGATCGTCGACGAGGTGGCGGATGATGACGTCGGTGTAGCCCATCGCGGCGAGCGCCCGGAACTGAGCCGCCACGCGATCGATCGACCCGTAGACGGGAGACTCCGCCGGGAAGCCGCGATAGCCCGCGCGGACGCGGGCGCCCGCCGTCGTCTCGGCCTCGGCGTCGGTCTCGCCCACGTAGATGTCCCGTCGGATCGCGATCGCCGCCGGTGTCCGCCCGTGGGCACGACAGCGCTCGCGGTAATGGCCGAGGAGCGCGCGGGCTCGCTCGGGGGGCAGCTCGGGCGAGGCGAGCCAGCCGTCGCCCAGACGCGCCGCGCGATCGATGGCCGGCTCCGCCGTCGCGCCGATCCAGTACTCGACGGGCTCGGGCGGCCGTGGCGCCACGCGGGCGTCGCGGAACTTGAAGCGCCCGGACGAGGAGACGATTTCACCACCGAGCAACCGGCGAACCGCGCCGAGCGACTCCTCGAACGCCGAGGGCCTGGTCCGTTGCTCGGTGCCCATCGCCGCGAACTGTTGCTCGCCGTATCCGAGCCCGGCCTGGAGAATGAAGCGTCCCGGCGCCAGCGTGGCCAGCGTGCCCACCTGTTCCGCGACCAGCACCGGGTTCCACAGCGGCAGCAGGAACAGCGCGCCGAACGGCGCATCGCCCCACTCGGCCAGGCAGCGGGCGAGGATCGGCACGTTCTGATAGTAGGTGCCGGGCGTGGCGTGATGATCGCCGACGAAGAGCGAGTCCAGTCCCGCCCTGCGCGCGGCCGCGGCGCGCTCGATCATGCAGCGCGCGCCGGCGCGGGCATCGGTGATCGCGTAGCCGCTCGTGAGCGAGACCCCGATGCGCATTGTCATCCTCCCAGGAGCCGCTGGCCCAGGCTCTTCCTGGCCTGAGCCAGCCGCTCGCGCATGTCGTCCGCCACCTGAGGCGCGGCCGTCGAGCCGAACAGATCGGCCTCGACCTGGACGGCGCCGGCGACCTTGTCGAGCGCCTGCGCCCCCAGGTGCGACTCGATTCCGAAGCTCGCGAGGTGAACGTCGAAGCGCGCCACCACGTGCAGGAGGTCACCGGGCAGACGGCGCGCGGTGTTGTCGGTACCGCGCATCCATGTCACCTCCGCCCGCACGGCCACGGGCCGCGAGACTCCGCGCAGCTCGAGCGTGCCCTCGGCCGTCAGCACGAGCGGCTTGCCGTCCGCGAGCGGTGTCCGGGCGGCGGGGGAGAGGACGCGGCCGAGCGCGAACCGGACGACCGGCGCCTTGGCGGCGTCGAGCCAGTGGTCCCCTCGCATCACGTCGTTCATGAGGGGCACGCCGGAGTCGAGCGCCTCGACGGCTACCTGGAAGGCGACGTGCGGCCGATCGGTCACGTCGCCCGGATCGATCTCGATCTCGCCGCGGACGTCGTTCGTCCGCACCAGGATCGTCTCCAGCGGCGCCCGGCTCAGCACGTGGATGGCGTTGCGGGTCATCGGATCGTCGACGATGAATTTCGTGCGTGGCATGCGTTCTCCTCCGGCGCAGTCTTCGCAGAATCCGCGGTCGCGGTCAAGCGCGGGGGACGCGCCCCCGCCCTACAGCGCGGCGGCGCGGTCGCCCGCCAGATCGCGGGGCCTGAGCGCCGCGAAGGCCACGCGGCCGATGAGGACCACGGCGGCGAGGTGCAGAAACGCGAGCCCCCACCCGATCGGCGACATGCCGCCGGACAGATCCAGCACCCAGCCGATCACGAGCGGCCCGAGGAAGCCTCCGGTGTAGCCGAGCATGGAGTGCACGGCGAGGGTGGCGCCCCGCCGGTGCGGATCGGCGCTGCCCGCGGCCCCGGCCGTGAGCGATGACGAATCGAGCCAGATGAGCACGCCATAGAGCAGGACCAGGCCGCTGGCCAGCGTATAGGAACGCACGCCGAGGAACCCGATCACCGCCGCGCACGCGATGCTCGACGCCATGGCCAGCCGCACCAGCCGCTGGCGGCCGAGGCGGATCGAGACCTCGTTGCCGGCCACGCTGGCCCACGTGCCGCAGAGCCCCATGAGGGTGGCGACCACGGTCGGTCCGAGCCACGCGCGCGGCTCGGCGGTGGTGCTGGCGACCCAGGCGAGGAACGCCACGGCCCATCCGCGCACCGCGTTCATCTCCCAGGTATGGACGCAGTACGCGACCGCGTAGGCCAGCGCCGAGCGATTGCGCAGGACGGGTCGGAAATCGAACAGCGCGCCGCCCCGCGGCGCCTCGCTCGCCCGCACGCGCCGGGGGACGAAGACGAACACCATCAGCCACGCGGCCGCCGCGCACGCCGCCGCGCCAGCGAACGCCCCACGCCAGCCCACCCAGCCGGCGAGCGCACCGGCGAGCAGGAAGGAGGCGGCGCCCGCGATGCCGATACCCGCGGCGTGGCCGGCGACGGCGCGCGACATGAGCGCGGGCTCGACGCGATCGGCGAGGAGCTTCAGGCCCGTCATGTACGTTCCCGCCCAGCCGATGCCGGCCACCGCGCGGGCCACGCCCGCGCCCCATGGCCCATCGACGAGGAGGGCGAAGCCTGCGTGGCTCGCCACCGTGAGGCCGACGCCGGCCAGGTAGACCGCGCGTGGGTCGACCCGGTCGGTGAGCGTCACGAGCACGGGGACGGCCACGGTGTACGCCGCATAGAACAGCGCGGTGATCCAGCCCGCCTCGCTGTTGCTGATCCGCCAGTCCGCGATGAAGCGCGGCAGCAGCGCCGGCCACGTGTACGCCCCGATCTGCGCGCACACCTGCGCCGTGCACACGAGAACGACAAGGCCGCGCGGAGTCACTCCAGCCGATAGGCGCGGCGCGCGGTGCCGCTGAAGAGCGCGAGCTTTTCCGCGGGGGACGCGCCGGCGGCGATCCGCTTGAACGCGTTCCACAGCGGAGCCCAGCCGATGCCCATCTTGTCGACCGGGAAATTGCTCTCGAACATGCACCGGTCCGCTCCGAAGAGCTCGATGCACGGCTCCATGTAGGGGCCCCAGAGCGCGGCCAGCTCCTCGGAGGTCGGCGGTCCCGGTTGCGTTCGATAGTCGTAGGCCGCCAGACGCATCATCATGCCGCCGAGCTTCATGACCACGTTGGGGCACCTGGCGAGCTCGGTGATCCCGGCCTTCCACGTCATGAAGACCTCGTCGCGCTTGCCGGTGTACGGACCGTAGCCGAGCGGGCCACCCAGATGGCCCATGATGATCGTCGCCCCTGGAAACGCTCGGGCCAGATCGACGACGTCGAGGAGCTGCGGGTGAAACGTCCAGGCGTCGAAGGACAGGCCGAGGGCCGCCAGTCGGGCGAGCCCCGCGCGGAAACCCGGCTGCATCAGCAGGTGCGGCCCCCGGGCGGTCCGGCTGTTGCCGATCACGTCGCTCGCGTCCCAGGCCGCCGAGTGACGGACGCCGCGGAACCGGCCGCCGCCGGCGCGGATGTTCGCCTCGAGCACCGGCTCGACCTTGTCGCCGAGCGTGAGATCGGCGAAGCCGACGATACCGGCGGCGACCCGCGTCTCGCCGTAGCGGCCGCTGTCGCTCATCGCGGCGATGCCGGCCACGAACTCGGTCTGCCCCACCGGACGCAGCTCCTCCGGGCCCTTCGCGCGGTACATCGCCTCGCATTCGACGAAGACCGTGGCGACGACGTTGTGGCCGGTGCGGACGTCGTCGAGGAACTCGTGGAGCAGGTAGCGATGCCCGCCGCGCTCCCAGAGATGATGGTGCGTGTCGACGATGGGCAGATCGGGTTCGAGGATCGGCTCCGGCGGCCGCGTGCCCAGCCACGCCTCGTCGGGCTGGTGGATGCGCCCGAACTGCGTCGGACGGGCCGACGGGCTCACACCCGCGCCGCCTGCATCAGCCGCGCGCATCCATCGAGCGCCGGCAGCACCTCGTCGGCCTTCGCCGCCGGCAGGTTGAAGACGAGACGCGCGACGCCGGCGTCGCGATAGCGCTTGATGAGATCGAGATCCTCGGCCACGCCGAAGACGGTGATGGGCAGGGTCGCGGGGTCGCGTCCGGCGGCGGCCGCCAGCTTGGCGAACTCGGGGAGCAGAGCGAGGACATCGCCGTAGGCCGGACGTCGGGCGTGCGGCATCCAGCCGTCGCCGTACGCGATCGCCCGGCGCGCCCCGTATGGATAGGCACCGCCGACGATGACCGGCGGATGGGGCTTCTGGACCGGCTTCGGCCAGGTCATCATCGGCGCGAACTGCACGTGCTGGCCGTGGTATTCCGGCTTGGACTTCGTCCAGATCGCCCGCATCGCCTCGACCCGCTCCCGCATGACCTCGAAGCGGGACTTGAAGTCGGTGCCGTGGTCGGCCATCTCCTCGGCGTTCCAGCCCGCGCCGATGCCGAACAGGAAGCGGCCGCCCGAGACCTGGTCGAGGCTCGCGACCTGCTTGGCCGTCTGGATCGGATCGCGCTGCACGACGAGGCAGATGCCCGTGGCGACCTTGAGCGTGGTCGTCGCGGCGGCCGCCGCCGCCAGCGTCACGAAGGGGTCCATGACGTCGTAGTACTTCTTGGGCAGGTCACCGCCCGAGGGGAACGGCGACTGCCGCGAGAGCGGAATGTGCGAGTGCTCCGGCGCCCACAGCGACTCGAACCCGCGCTCCTCCAGCGCCCGCCCCAGCTCGGCCGGCCCCATCGAATAGTCCGTGAAGAAGATCGCCGCTCCGAAGTCCATGTGCGCCTCCTGATCGCGACAAGCTTAACCGACGACGGTCGTCGCCCGTGTATCGACCCGCCGACGTTGATCGCGTCGTCGGGGCCGGCTACAGTGGGGCCATGGCGCAAGCCCCACTGACGGTGCGGCGGTGGAAGCGGGCCGAATACGACCGGCTGGTCGAGCTCGGGGTCTTCGAGGGGGAGCCGCTCGAGCTGATCGGCGGTCAGCTCGTCGTCGCCGAGCCGCAGTATCCGTATCACGCCTCCGCGATCAGCGCCGTGGACTACGCCATCCGAGCGGCCCTGCCCCCCGGATGGAGCGTCAGACTTCAAGCCCCGATTTCCCTGGATGACGAGTCCGAGCCGGAGCCCGACCTCGCCGTGGTCCCGGGAGGGCCCAGGGATTATCGAGACGCCCACCCTGCGCGTCCTGCACTGACCATCGAGGTCGCGGAATCGAGCGTGACCTTCGACCGACAGCGCAAGGGCAGCCTCTATGCGCGAGCCGGGCTTGCAGAGTACTGGATCGTGAATCTCGTCGATCGCGTGCTCGAGGTCTACCGCGATCCGACACCGGACGTCTCGGCGATCTATGGATGGCGATACCGCGACGTCACGATTCTCACGCCACCCGAGCTCGTGGCGCCGCTTGCCTTCCCGGCCATCCAGATCGCCGTCAGCGATCTCCTCCCATAGAGGAGCCACCATGCCAGTGCTCGGTCGGGGAATCCTCCTGGTCTTCTTCGTTCAGTCACTGCTCGTCGCCGTCCCGTCTGCCGTGGCCGCGCCCGAGGGCACGCTCACGTGGGGGCTTCACGTCACGCTGGTCTCGAAGTGGCTCGACCCGGCCGACACCGAGGCGTTCATCAACCCATTCATGGTGCTCTACGCCATCCACGATGCGCTGGTGAAGCCGATGCCGGCCGGCGACAACACGGCGAGCCTGGCCGAGTCGTGGACGGTGTCGAAGGACGGGCTCGTCTACGAGTTCGTCCTCCGCAAGGCCGTCAAGTTCCACAACGGCGACGTCGTGACGGCGGACGACGTCAAGTTCTCCTTCGAGCGATATCGCGGCGCCGCGGCCAAGCTCCTCAAGGACCGGGTGCGGCAGGTGGAGATCGCCGATCCCCTGCGGGTGCGCTTCCATCTGAAGGAGCCGTGGCCGGACTTCATGACGTTCTACGGCACGTCCGCGACGGGCGCCGCCTGGATCGTGCCGAAGAAGTACGTGGAGAAGGTGGGCGACGACGGCTTCGCGAAGGCGCCGATCGGCGCCGGGCCCTATCGGGTCGTGAGCTTCACGCCGGGTATCGAGCTCGTCATGGAGGCCTTCGAGGGCTACTGGCGCAAGGTCCCCTCGGTCAAGCGCCTGGTCTTCCGCAGCATGCCGGACGAGACCACGCGCGCCGCCGCGTTGCGCGCCGGCGATGTGGACATCGTCTACCTGCTGAGCGGCCCCACGGCCGTGGACGTCAAGCGCACGCCGGGCCTGCGCCTGGCCGCCGCCAAGCCGCCCGGCGTGGTCTTCCTCGACCTGCCGGAGCAGTGGGATCCGAAATCACCGTGGCACGATCGCCGCGTGCGGCTGGCGGCCAGCCACGCCCTCGACCGCAACGCGTTGAACCAGGCCGAGACTCTCGGGCTCTCGCGTCCCACCGGCGCCCTCATCCCGCGCGTCCTCGAGTTCGCGCGCGTCTACGAGCCCCCCGCCTACGATCCCGTCCAGGCAAAGAAGCTTCTTGCCGAGGCCGGCTATCCCGGCGGCTTCGACGCCGGCGAGCTCACTCCGTTTCCCCCGTTCTTCTCGCTGGGGGAGGCGCTCGTCGGCTACCTCCAGGCGGTGGGCATCCGCACGCGCATGCGCACGATGGAGCGCGCGGCCTTCCTCGGCGCGTGGCGCGACCACAAGATCAAGGGCGTGATCATGGGCCTGGGCGCCCCCGCCGGCAACGCGGCGACCCGCATCGAGGTCTACGTGACCAAGAACGGGATCTACTCGTCGGGCGTGGTGCCGGAGATCGAGGACCTCTACCAGCGGCAGGCCAAGGAGCTGGACAGGAAGAAGCGCGAGGCGCTGCTCCACCAGATCCAGCAGGTCATGCACGATCGGATCATGCACGTGCCGATCTACGAGCTGGCCTTCCTGTGGGGGATCGGGCCGCGGGTCGACGAGGCGTGCGTCGACCACATCAAGGGCTTCTCCTACTCGGCACCCTACGAGGATCTGAAGCTCAAGCCCTCGGCGCGCTAGCCGGCGGCGGCCAGCCGATCAGCATGCTCAGCGGGCCTTCCAGTTGGGCTTGCGCTTCTCGGCGAAGGCGCGCGGGCCTTCGACGGTGTCCTCGGAGCGCCGCATCCTCTCGGCTTCCGTGTAGCCCATGCGCAGGGCGAGGTCGAGGGGATGGCCGAGCCCCATCAGCGTGGCCTGCTTGCTCGCGCGGATCGACAGCGGCGCGCACTCGAGGATCTCGCCGGCCCACTTCATCGCCGTCGGCATCAGCTCCGCGAGCGCCACGACTTCGTTGACGACACCCAGACGGTGGGCCTCCTGCGCGGTCATGTGGCGGCCGGTGAGGATGTAGCCCATCGCGATCTTCTGGGGGATCATGCGCGGCAGGCGATGCACGCCTCCGGCGCCGGCCATGAGCCCGACCCGCGGCTCGGGCAGGCCGAGCCGGGCGTGATCGGCCGCGATGATGAGGTCGCAGGCGAGCGCCATCTCGAACCCGCCCCCGAGCGCGTAGCCGTTCACCGCGGCCAGGATCGGCTTCCAGCAGGTCGTCCGGCTGGCCAGGCCACCGAAGCCGGTCTCGGCCGAGCGCACCATGTCCCGCCCGTGCTCCGCGGTGTAGCGCAGGTCGTTGCCGGCCGAGAACGCCTTGTCGCCGGCACCGGTGAGGATGCCGACCCACACGTCGGGATCGCGCTCGAACTCGTTCCAGATCTCGTGCAGCTCGAAGTTGGCGGGCGGGTGCAGCGCGTTCATCCGCTCCGGGCGGTTGATCGTGACGACCCCCACGCGCCCCTTCGTCTCGTACGTGGCGAACTGGTAGGCCATCACTCTCTGGTCCTTTCCGTGATTGGCTTTACTATGGGCCAGGGAGATCATATGACGCTCAGGTTCGGAGTGTTCGATCACACGCGGACCGGACCGACATCCTCGACACGACGCCCATCCTGATCCTGCCGGGATACGCCGACTCCGGCCCCGATCACTGGCAGTCCCACTGGGAGCGCGCCGATCCCCGATGCCGGCGTGTCGTGCAGGACGACTGGCTCGAGCCGCGCCTGAGCGACTGGCTCGCCACACTGGATCGTCACATCCGTGAATGCGCGGCGCCCCCGGTGCTGGTCGGCCACAGCCTGGCCTGCGCGCTCGTCGCCCACTGGGCGGTGCTGGCGGGAGCGGGCGCATCGGCGAGGGGAGCGCTGCTGGTGGCGCCGGCGGACGTCGACTCGCCGGATCACACGCCGGACGAGGTGAGGAGCTTCAGCCCGATCCCGCTCGTGCGGCTCCCGTTCGCGAGCACCGTCGTGGCGAGCGAGGACGATCCCTTCGTCTCGCCGGCGCGCGCCGCCGCGTTCGCCCGGGCGTGGGGTGGCCGCCTGGTCACGCTCCCGCGCGCGGGCCACATCAACGCCGATGCGGGCTTCGGCCCCTGGCCCGAGGGCCGGCGGCTGCTGGCCGACCTCATGGAATGAATCGACATCTCGAGGAGGGGCAGACGGCATGCCGAAGATCTGGCGGGTCTACAGTGGCCAGGACGGACGATCGCATCTCGCCGAGGAGCCCTTGGCGATGAAGCCCTTCACCGACGTCGAGGGCGCGCATGGCGAGGGCACCGCGCTACAGTCGACGGCCGGAATCGCCTTTCGCGTCTCGCCGCCGGGCTACGTGCTGAGCTGGCACTGCGCGCCGCGGCGGCAGTACTCGATCTCGCTCTCCGGAGCCGCGGAGATCGAGGTCGGCGACGGCACCGTGGTCTGCCTCCAGCCCGGCGACGTGGTGCTCGCCGAAGACCTTTCGAGCCTCTGAAGCGTCGGCTCGGCCGCCGAGCGGCCTCACCTCCTAATGCGGCAGATGGGCCTTTTTCATCAGCCTGCGAGGTCTAGGGAAGAACTTCGGTCACGCGGCCGTCGACGAGGACGAGCGCCCGTCGGTCGGCGTACGACCACCGTTCCTCCGGGCCGGAGCCCGAGATGACGCGCTCGATCCGTCGCGGCTCGCCCCAGCTCATCCTGGCCTGCGCCGTCGTCATGCCGACGAGCACACGGCTGTCCTCGATCGCCGCCCAGACCTCGCCTGACCAGTCGAACTCCGTCCGGGGGTCTTGCGTGAGGAACGCTCGGTCGAAGCCATGACGCTGGCGCTGCGCGTCCGGCACGTTGGTCCCCGTCGTGTGAACGTCGCGAAAGCCGAGCGAGCCTCCCCCCGTCCTGAGGATGAACCGGATCGGGGCGTGGCTCGACCAGCCCGGCTGGACGTCGACGACGTCGACGCGCGCGAGCCGCTTGACGGGCACGACACGCGAATCGTCGGACCCTTCTCCGAGGGTCTGCAAGTCGGGCGCGGCCAGCCACAGTGTCTTCCCCCGCCAGTCCTTCCGGGCGGCCTCGATGTCGGCGAGCGGGGCGAGGCCCTCCAGACTTCCGGCGCCGGCGCGCCCGACGTACTCCTGCTTGGTGTCCTCGCGGACGAATGTGACGACGGGGGTCACACGATCGTATCGCACGCTGGTCACTCTGAGCACCGTGCCGGCCAGTTCCTCGGGCGTCGGGTGCCGTGCGATCTTGTCCCTCACCTCGAGGGCCTCATAGGCCTCATGCCGGCGAGACGGCGGACGCGGCAGGACGACGAATCGCTCCCCGACCCATTTCGAGATCGGACGAGGCGCCGGCGGCGCCTCCACCTCGGGGGGACGCGATTCGAGGACGAACTTCTTGAGGGATCGCTGATCGCCCCGGCGCACGGTCAAGACGATGCTCACGGCGTGGCCCTGCGGCAGCGATTCGAGGCCGGCTTCGCCTACCCAGACGGCCGCCTCACCCCCCTGCGTGACGTCACCCCGGTGAACGATGCGGTGCTGATTGCCCGTCGGATCGACGAGCGTGCTTTCGTCCCAGTCGATCGCGAGCGTATCCCCCAGAGAGCTCTGGAGTCGGATGCCGAGGGCCTGAATCTTCGGAGTCGCATCACGGAGCGCGACCGGCGCGTAGCCGAACGACCACTGTCCAAGGTCATCGCTGACGCTGATGCTCCCCGGTGCCGCTATAGGCGGAGCTGGTCGTCTTCGTCAGCGTGAGCCGCCCGCGCGCGCCCTCCGGGGCGGCGAGCGTCAACACCTGGACGATCGCCGGCGGCGGGGCGACGGGCGCCGGCGATGGCCCGAAGGTCGACGCCGGAGCGACGCTGGAGGTCGGCTTCGAGATCGGCGGCGGCCAGTCGGGCAGCGCCGCTCTGATCGAAGCACAGCCGGCGAGAACCAGGGCGAGTGGGACCAGGCCGGTGCGGATCCCGCTCCTCATGATCACGAAGCGACAGACGGGCACGGCGCACCGTGCCCGTCCCGTGGATCGACTACTTGTTGACCTCGACGCTCGTGGCGACGTTCTTGCCGTCGCGATCTTCGTAGGATGCCTTGACGTCCGCGCCGGCCTGCAGCGAGTCCATGGACAGACCCTCGGCGACCCAGAGCTTGGTGCCGTCGTCGAGCACCACGCTGCGGTCGGACGTGTCGACGCTCTGAATCTTGCCCTGGATCTCGGCCGCCCACGCGCCGGCCACGGAGAGAACGAGCAGGACCGCGACGGTGATCGCAAGAACACTCCTTGCGGAGCAGCAGCGAGAGGCTCTTGATCATCGGTCGTCTCCTGCGTGTTTGACTCGTCTCGACCCCCATGGTATCCAGACGCCACCCCCGATGAACACCAGCGGGACCGCTGCGCTGCCGCTCGAACGCCTGCGCGTGCTCGAGCTCGGACACATCATCGCGGGCCCGTCGGCGGGTCTCGTCCTGGCCGATCTGGGCGCCGACGTCATCAAGGTCGAGCGCCCCGGCGAGGGGGACCAGTCGCGCGGCATGCCCACGGGGCTCTCCGCTAACTTCCACTTCCTCAACCGCAACAAGCGCAGCGTCGCCATCGACCTCAAGGGCTCGAGCGAGGGCCGCGCGCTGTTCCTGCGGCTGGTGACGGCTTCCGACGTCGTGATCGACAACTTCGCCTACGGCGCCGTGGAGGGTCTCGGACTCGGCTACGACGTCCTCGCCCGGACCAATCCCCGCATCATCTACCTCGCGCTGAAGGGGTTTCTCCCCGGACCCTACGAGGCCCGCCCATTCCTCGACGAGCTGGCGCAGATGTCGGCGGGTCTCGCGTTCATGACCGGGCCGCGCGGACAGCCCATGCGCGCCGGCGCGTCGATCGTGGATGTCGGCGCCGCCGCCTACGGCGTCATCGCCGTGCTCGCCGCGCTCCAGCAACGCGCGGAGACCGGGATCGGCCAGAAGATCACGTCCGGGCTCTACGAGACCACCGTGTTCTGGGTCGCGCAGTGGCTCGCCAGCTACGCCGCCACCGGCGAGCCGTCGGTCCCGCTGCCGGAGCTCAAGCAGGGCACGCGCATGGGCTGGGGCATCTATCAGCTCTTCACGGCGGCCGACGGCGAGGACGTCTTCATCGGCGTCACCTCGAACGCCCACTGGGAGCGCTTCTGCAAGGAGTTCGCGCTGGACGATCTCCTGGCCGACGACCGGCTCGACGACAACGCCAAGCGCGTCGCCGCCCGGGGCTGGCTGCCCGGCCGCGTCGCCGAGGACATGCGGCGCTATTCGAGCGCCGAGCTCGCCGAGCGCCTGGAGCGCGCGCGCGTGCCATTCGCGCCGCTGCGCCGCCCCGACCAGCTCGTGGACGACCCGCACCTCAACGCGTCCGAGCAGTTCATCGCCACGCCGCTGCCGGGGCGGGGCCCGGCCAAGCTGCCGAAGCTGCCGGTGCGCAGCACGGCGTACGAGTTCGGACTGCGGCGTCCGGCGCCGACGCTGGGCGAGCACACCCGCGAGGTTCTCGAGGAGCTCGGCTTGTCAAAGGACGAGATCGACACCCTGGCGTCACGGAGGATCATCGGATGAGCGATCTACCCAAGCGCATCACGATCAAGGAAGTCGGCCCGCGCGAAGGATTCCAGTTCGAGAAGGGCGCGATCGGCCTGGCGGACAAGATCTCCCTCGTGGACGCGCTGTCGGACACGGGGGTCGGGACCATCGAGTTCACCTCGTTCGTCAGCCCGAAGTGGGTGCCCCAGATGGCCGACGCCGAGCAGATGGTCGCGGGGATCAAGCGCGCCCCGGGCGTCGCCTACGAGGCGATCTGGCTCAACGAGGCGGGGCTCGAGCGGGCCGCCCGGCTCCGCGATGCGCTCACGCTGCGTCCCATGTTCGGCGTGGCCGGCAGCGACACGTTCATGCGCAAGAACACGAATCGCACCGTCGACGAGCGGCTCGACGAGCTGCCGGGCTGGGCCGAGCGCTACCAGCGGCTCGGGATGGACTGGCTCGACGTCGGGGTCATGGCGGCGTTCGGCTGCAACTACGAGGGCGACGTCGATCCCCGGCGCGTGGTGACCGTGCTCCAGAAGGTGGAGCAGAAGGCGAGCGCGTGCGGCTCGCGGCTCGGCGGCATCGGCCTCGCGGACACGATGGGCTGGGCCAACCCGCGGCAGATCAAGCGGCTCGTCGGCGCGGTGCGGGAGCGCTGGCCCGAGACCCCCGTGCGGCTGCACCTGCACGACACGCGCGCGCTGGCCGTGGCCAACATCGTCGCGGGGCTCGAGATGGGAGTCGACTGCTACGACAGCGCGGTCGCCGGCATGGGCGGCTGTCCCTTCGCCGCCCACAAGGGCGCCGCGGGCAACGTGACGACCGAAGACGTCGTCTTTCTCTGCCAGGAGATGGGCGTCGAGACGGGCATCGACCTCGACGCGATGATCGCCGCCGGCCAGCTCGCCGAGCGCGTGGTCGGCCACCCGCTGCCCGGCAAGCTGAAGTCTGGCGGAAATCTGGAGACGTACCGGGCCCGCGCGAGGTCAGCCGCTACTTCTTGAGGCGCAGGTCCTCGAAGGGCGCGGCGTAGGGGAACGCGGGGATCAGCGTCAGCGCTGGCTCCTCCGCGCGTGGGCCCACGCCGCGGATGAAGCCGTTCTCCCAGATGCCGGCGAAGATCACGCGGTCGTAGAGGATTTTCTGGATCTGGTGGAGCAGCTCCTCGCGCTTCTTGCGATCCAGCTCGCGCGCCTGACGCTGGAAGAGGTCTTCCACCTCGGGCAGCACGCCGTAGGCGTAGATCCCGTTCTTGGTCGCCATCGGCTCGATGCGCGTAGCCGCGTTGCCGCCCGCGCCCTGGGCGGCCAGCACGATGCCGTGCATCTTCTTGTCCGCCCACATGCTGAGCCACGTGGCGCGCTCGAGCGTCTTGACCCGGGTCCGGATGCCCACGGCGCCCATGTAGTTGGCGGCCGCCTCGGCCATCGAGAAGTAGGGCGGGTTGGGGGAGATCTCGCCGCCGTCGAACCCGTTCGGGTAGCCCGCCTCGACGAGCAGCTGCTTGGCGCGCTTGGGATCGTAGGCATGCGGCTCGACGGGCAGGGCGAACTCCATGTGGCGGGGCACGATGCCGCCCGTGAGACCGGAGAAGCCGAGCGACTCCGCGTCGTTGATGGCCTTGCGGTCGATGGCGAGGCTGGCGGCGAGGCGGACACGCCGATCGTGCCACGGGGATTTGGGATCCCACTGATCGACGAAGTCCAGGAAGAAGACGGCGTTGCTGCGCACGGCCATGAGCTTGAGCCCCGGCGTGCGGCGCACGTCCTCGGCGACGGGGCCGTTCAGGAAGTAGGCGACGTCCACCTCGCCGCGCTTGAGCGCGGCGGCGCGCGTGGTCTCGTCGGGGATGCTCTTCATGACGACGCGCTTGACGCTCGGGACCTTGCGCCAGTAGCTCTCGAACGCCTCGAGCGTCAGCTCGATCCCCGGGTTGGTGCTGACGAACCGGTAGGGCCCGGCGCCGATGGGCGCCTTCTTGAAGCCGTCGTCGCCGACCTTCTCGACGTATTTCTTGGGAACGACCCACGCGGCGCCGGTCGCGGTGGTGCCGTAGAACGTCAGGAAGTCGGGCCACGGATCCTTCAAGACGAAGCGGACGTGCCGGGGGTCGACGACGCGGACCTCGCGGACCTTGTCCTTGAGGAGCTTGGCCGACCCTCCGCGATATCGCTCGAACGAGAACTTCACGTCGTCCGCGGTGACGGGATCACCGTTGTGGAACTTGACGCCGTTGCGGAGCACGAACTCGTACGTGAGGTGGTCCTTCGAGACCGTCCAGGACTCGGCGAGGCTCGGCGTGGTGGGGCCGGCGGGCATGGGCTTCAGCAACGCGTCGTGGATGGCGTAGAGGACCATGAACGGCGTGATGGCCGATTCCGTCTCCCCCGGGTCGAGCCACTTCGGGGCCAGGGTGACGTGTACCGCGAAATTCATCTGGCCCTCGGGCGCGGCCTCGACCCGAGCCGCCGGCGCCGCGATGAAGACGAAGGCGACGAGGAGCGCGATGCTATAGGACATCGAGCGGGCTGTCTTGGTCATGCCGCATCTTGCGCCGGCCATCGCGGCGCCGTCAACGGCGGGTCCCGGCGTGGTCGGCCAGCACCTGGGCCACGCAGGCCGTTACCTTCACCCCCGTCGGCAGGTCGATGAACTCGTTCGGGCCGTGGGCATTCGAGCCCGGTCCCATCACGCCGGTGACGAGGAACTGCGCCTCGGGAAAGCGCTCACCGAGCATGCTCATGAAGGGGATGGACCCTCCAAGGCCGTCGAACATCGGCGGGGCGCCGAAGTAGCTCTGCGACGCGCGCCCGACGGAGTCGCGAAGCCAGTCGGCCATCACGGGCGCGTCCCAGCCGCGGCTGGGATGCTCGCCCGTCGAGAACGTCACGCGCGCGCCGTACGGCGGATCCGCTTCCAGCGTCTCCCTGACGCGCCGGCCGGCGAGCGCCGCGTCGGCGCGCGGCGGCAGGCGGAGCGACAGCTTCAGGGACGTCTTGGGGAGCAGGACGTTACCGGCGTCCGCGACCGGCGGCATTCCGTCGGCGCCGGTGACGGCGAGCGCCGGCCGCCACGTGTTGTTGAGCAGGGCCTCGACGGGATCCGCCGTCATCGGCCGCGTGCCGGCCGCGTACGGAAAGCGCCGCCAGACGTCCTCGCCCAGCACGGCGGCGACGGCCCGCACCTCGGCCAGCCGGCCGGGCGGGATCTCGATGTGACACTCGCGGACGAGGATCTCGCCCGTGGCACGATGCCGCTGGCCTGACCCGAGTGCACGCCCTCGCCCAGCACCTCCACGGTCAGCGTGCCGCTCAGGACGCCGCGCAGCGAGGTCGTCGCCCACAGGTGATCGTAGTCGCCGCAGCCCGAGTCGAGGCAGACGACGAGGTCCGGTCGGATGCGTTCGGCCAGGGCGTCGACGTAGGCCGGCAGGTCGGGGCTGCCGCTCTCCTCGGAGGCTTCGATCAGCACCACGCAGCGGGCATGGGGGACGCCTTGCGCCTCCAGCGCTTCGATCGCGGTGAGCGCCGCGAACGCCGCGTAGCCATCGTCACCGGCGCCGCGTCCGAAGAGCCGCTCTCCGCGGCGTACTGGCGTCCAGGGGCCACCGTCGGCGGCCCAGCCCACCATCTCCGGCTGCTTGTCGCAGTGGCCGTAGAGAAGCACGGTCTCGCCGCGCGCGCCCGGCGCCTCCATCAGGATCAAGGGGGTGCGGCCCTCGATGCGGATCACGTCGATCTCGAGCCCTTCGATCTTTCGCCGTCCCGCCCACTCGGTGATGAGGGCGACGGCGCGGTCGAGATGCCCGTGCTCGGCCCAGGCTCGGTCGTACATGGGCGACTTCGCGGGAATGCGGATGTACTCGGTGAGGGCGGGGATGATCCGCTCGTCCCACGCCCGCTGCACGAACATACGGGTGCGATCGTGATCGATGGTCATGGCGGTAGGTATAGCATAAGGACTCGTCGGACTCGTTCCATCACGACGCGCGGGAGGCGACATGGCAACGCTCAAGCTGGACGTCAATGGTGCCGCGAAGGGCGTCGAGGTCGATGATCCCCAGACGCCGCTGCTCTACGTCCTCCGTAACGACCTCGGCCTGACGGGCACGCGGTTCGGCTGTGGCCTCGCGCAGTGTGGCGCCTGCACCGTTCTGGTCGACGGACGGGCGGTGCGCTCGTGCTCGACCGCGGTCAGCGCCGTCCAGGGCCGGCGCGTGACGACGATCGAGGGGCTCGGCTCGCCGGAGCGTCCGGATCCCCTCCAGGCCGCGTTCATCGAGGAGCAGGCCGCGCAGTGCGGATATTGCACGTCCGGCATGATCGTGAGCGCCCGCGCGCTGCTCGCGCAGAATCCCCGGCCGAGCGAGGCCCAGGTGCGTCAAGCGCTGGCCGGCAACCTGTGCCGCTGCGGCAGTCACGTCCGGGTCATCCGCGCCGTGCTGCGAGCGGCCGCGACGCCGGGAGCGCGCTGAGATGGCGCGGGCAGGGATCTCGCGGCGCACCGTCCTCAAGACCGGAGGCGTGCTGGTCATCGGTGTCGCCCTCGGCGAGCGGATCGGCCGCGCGGCCGCGCAGACGATTCTCGACGCCGATCGCTTCCTCGGAAAATCGCTGGCGGTCGATCAGGTCGACGCGTTCCTCGCCATTCACGCCGACGGCTCGGTGACGCTGTTCAGCGGAAAGGTGGACATGGGCACCGGCGGCAGGATCGCGATGCGCCAGATCCTCGGCGAGGAGCTGGACATCCCGCTCCAGCGCATCACGATGATCGAGGGCGACACGGCGCTGACCCCCGATCAGGGCAGCACGTCCGGGAGCTACGGCATCGCCCGCGGCGGCGTCCAGCTCCGCCGCGTGGCCGCCACGGCGCGACAGATGCTGCTTGGGCTCGCGGCCCAGCGCCTCGGGGCGCGCCCGGACGACCTCGAGATCGTCGACGGCGTCGTCCGCGTCAAGAACGGCACGGCCTCGGTCGGCTACGGCGAGCTGATCGGCGATCGCGCCTTCGGCGTCGCCGTGGATCCGAAAGCCCCGCTCAAGGATCCCCGGCGCTTCCGGTACATCGGCAAGTCGCTGTCCCGGCCGGACGTGCCCGCCAAGGTGACGGGCCGGCATCGCTACCTCAACGACCTGACGCTGCCCGGGATGCTGCACGCACGGGTCATCCGTCCGTCCGGCGTCGGCGCGACGCTCCGCTCGGTCGACGAATCGTCGATCGCCTCCGTGGCCGGCGCTCGCGTGGTCCGCCTCGAGAGCCTGGTGGCCGTCGTCGCCGAGCGCGAGTGGGACGCGGTGCGCGCCGCGCGCTTGCTCAAGACGGAATGGACGCCGGGCCCGCCGCTGCTGCCCGATCACGCCACGCTCTTCGAGTCCATGCGCGCCAGCCAGGCCGTCCGCGACCAGTCCATCACCAACCGCGGCGACCTCTCCGCACTCGCCACGCCGGGCCAGGGCGTGCGCATGCTCTCGGCGACCTACCGCTGGCCGGTCCAGACCCACGGCTCCATCGGACCCTCCTGCGGCGTGGCCGACGTGCGCCCGGATCGCGTGACGATCTGGACGTCGTCGCAGTCCACCCATCGCTACCGGCCGGCCTTCGCGCGCGTCCTCGCCGTGCCGCCCGAGCGCGTGCGCGTGATCTATCTCGACGGCGCCGGCTCCTACGGGCAGAACGGCGCCGAGGACGCCGCCTGCGACGCGGCCCTCCTCTCGAAGCTCGTGGGCCGTCCGGTCCGTGTGCAGTGGAGCCGGGAGGACGAGCACGGGTGGGATCCCAAGGGACCGCCGCAGCTCCTGCAGCTGCGGGCGGCCCTCGACGAGCGCGGCCAGGTGGCGGCGTGGGAGACGCGCGCGTGGCTGCCCGTCTCGACCGCCAATCTGCCCCACAACCCGTTCCTCGCGGCGGAGGCGGCGAAGATCGCCCAGACGCCGGGGCGGGCGACGGGGTTGATCTACCAGAACGTCGATCCGCCGTACGCGTTCCCGAACGTCGACGCGGCCGTCCACTGGATCCCCGACGCGCCGCTGCGGACCTCGCCCATCCGCGCCCCCGGGAAGATCGCCAACAGCTTCGCCGTCGAATCGTTCACGGACGAGATCGCGGCGCTGGCCAAGATCGATCCGCTGGAGTTTCGCCTGCGCCATCTGACCAACCCGCGGGGCATCGAGGTGCTGCGGCGCACGGCGGCGCGCATGGGCTGGCAGTCGCGGCCGTCGCCCCGGCCGGCGGAGGCGTCGGCGGCGGTCGCGACCGGTCGAGGGCTCGCGTACGTGCACTACAAGCACGACGAGACGCTGGTCGCGATGGGGATGGAGGTCGAGGTGGAGCGCGCGTCCGGACGGATCCGGGTGACGCGCGTCGTGTGCGCGCAGGACTGCGGCCTCATGATCAACCCCGACTGCGTGCAGAGCCAGGTGGAGGGCAACATCCTCCAGACGCTCAGCCGCGCGCTGCACGAGGAGATCGTCTACGACCGGCAGCGCGTGACGACCGTGAACTGGGCGACCTATCCGATCCTCACCATGCCCGAGGTCCCGGCGATCGAGGTCGAGCTGATCCAGCGCCTCGACGCGCCCCCGCTCGGGGCCGGCGAGGCGGCCTCGGCGCCGGTCGCCGCGGCGCTGAGCAACGCCGTGTTCGACGCCATCGGCGTGCGGCTCCGCACGGTCCCGTTCCGTCCCGAACGCGTCAAGGCCGCCCTGGCCGGAGCGCCCGCGTGACGACTCGCGCATGTCGAGGAGTGACACGGCTTTGCCGGGTCACTCCGAGCGTTTGGGGGTTTGGGGGCCATGTCGGGGCCCCCATGAAAGGAAATCCATGAAGATCACGGCGGTCACGCCGTTTGTCGTCGATCCGGGGTACGGCAAGAACTGGCTCTTCGTGAAGGTCGAGACCGCCGACGGGCTGCACGGCTGGGGCGAGTGCTACACGCAGGCCGATCGCGATCACTCGATCCTCGCGCACGTCCGGCAGCTCGCTCGCTACCTGATCGGCCGCGACGCCGGGCAGATCCGCCACTTCACGCACTGGGCCTACCACGACTTCGCAGGCAAGCGTGGCGCCATGGATTTCTGGAGTGCCGTCAGCGGCATCGAGCAGGCGCTCTGGGATCTGGCCGGCAAGCGACTCGGGGCCCCCGTGGTGGATCTCCTCGGCGGCCCCTGCCGCGAGCGGATCCGCGTCTACGCCAACGGCTGGTACTCGGGCGCCAGGACGCCCGAGGCGTGGGCGGCCAAGGCCAAGGCGACGGTGGCCCAGGGATTCACGGCGCTCAAGTTCGATCCGTTTCCCGGTCCCTGGCGCACGCACATCACGCGGGACGCCGAGCGACAGGTCGTCGAGACGGTGGGCGCCGTGCGGGAGGCCGTCGGCTCGGGCATCGATCTCCTGATCGAGGTCCACCGGCGGCTCGCGCCCATGCACGCCGTGCGCGTGGCCCACCTGCTGGAGGCGTTCGATCCGTTCTGGTACGAGGAGCCGGTCTCGGCACGCGATCTGGAGGCGCTCGTCGAGTGCCGGCGCCAGATCCGGATCCCCATCGTGACCGGCGAGGAGCTCTACACACGGTTCGAGTTTCGCCCAGTGTTCGAGCGGCGCGCCGCCGACATCATCAACCCCGACGTGTGCAACGTGGGCGGGATCGCGGAGCTGCATCACATCGCGGCCATGGCCGAGGCCTACCACGTGGTCGTCTCGCCCCACAACTACAACAGCACCACCGTCGGCCTCGCCGCCACGCTCCAGGTGGCGGCGGCGATCCCGAACTTCCTGATCACCGAGTACTTCGTGAACTTCGAGCCACGGGGCAGGGAAGTGACGGTGTCGCCATTCCGTGTGGAGGGCGGTTACATCGCGGTACCGACCGCGCCGGGACTCGGCGTCGAGCTGCGCGAGGACGTGCTGGCCCGCTACGCCTATCGCGAGCACGCGCCGCGCACGATCCCCACGCCGGGCGACGAAGGGCCGTAGGAGGGGAGCAGCGCGGCCGCGATGCACGTATCCCAGTTCCTGGTCTCGGGGTTGAAGGCGTCGATCGTCTGCGTGAACTCCCAGCCGGACACGCCGCCGAAGCTGCTACAGCCCGGCTTGCCCTGGATCGACACGACGATCTTCATGAGATCGCAGAGCGGGATGTTGCCGAGTTGCCCCTGGGCCTCCACCGTGGCACCGACCACGACGCGGCTCGCCGGCACCGCCGTCCCCGTCGTCTCGCCACTCACGAAGGCGTAGTACTCGTCGACGAGGCGAGGGTTGGCGTACCACTGTACGTTGAGCCAGGCCAGGTTCGGGCCGACGGTGGACCAGAATCTCTCATCGTAGCTCTCCAGCTGGTAGGGTAGCGGCGCAGGAGCGCGGTCAATTGACCCACTACCGGACGCTGCGCGAGCTCGGGGCGCGCGAGGACGCATGGTACCTTCACTGGCTATGGGAATTGTCCCCGCCCGCCTGACCGCGTTTCGCCGCCGAATCCGCGCATAGTCCGGTGGCCGGCGCGCTTCCCTCGCACGCGCGGGTCGTGGTGATCGGCGGCGGGATCGCCGGCTGCAGCGTCGCCTACCACCTCACCAAGCTCGGCTGGCGCGATGTGCTCCTGCTGGAGCGCCGCGATATTTCATGTGGCACCACCTGGCACGCCGCCGGGCTCGTCGGTCAGCTGCGCGCCACCCACAACCTCACGCGCCTGGCCACGTACGGCGCCGATCTCTACGAGCGGCTGGAAGCGGAGACGGGCCAGGCTACCGGCTTTCGCCGTCCCGGCAGCGTGAGCGTGGCGCGGACGGCCGAGCGCATGCACGAGCTCAAGCGGCTGGCCTCGATGGCGCGCTGCTTCGGCGTCGAGGTCGACGTGATCACGCCCGGCGAGGCGGGACGTCGGTGGCCGCTGATGCGTACCGACGACCTCGTGGGCGCGCTCTGGCTCCCGCGCGATGGGCGGACCAATCCCATCGACACCACGCTCGCGCTGGCCAAGGGCGCGCGGCAGGGCGGGGCGAGCCTCCTCGAGAACACGCCCGTCACTGCGATCCGCGTGAGCCAGGGGCGCGTCGCGGGTGTGAGCACGCCAGCCGGAGAGGTGGCCTGCGAGGTCGTCGTCGACTGCGCCGGGATGTGGGCGCGCGAGGTCGGGCGCATGGCCGGCGTGACCGTCCCGCTTCATGCCTCCGAGCACTTCTACATGGTCACGGAGCCCTTGGCCGGCGTGACGCCCGACCTGCCCGTGCTGCGCGACACGGACGGGTACATCTACGTGCGGGAGGAAGTCGGCGGCCTCTTGATGGGCGGCTTCGAGCCGGTGGCCAAGCCCTGGGGCATGGCGGGGATCCCCGCCGACTTCGCGTTCTCGCTGCTGCCCGAGGACTGGGAGCACTTCCACGTCCTCATGGAGCAGGCCGTGCTCCGCATTCCCGCCCTGGAGTCGGCGCCCGTGCGACGTCACGTCAACGGCCCGGAGAGCTTCACGCCGGACGGCCGGTATCTGCTGGGCGAGGCGCCGGAGTGCCGCAACTTCTTCGTCGCCGCCGGCTTCAACTCGATCGGCATCGCATCGGGGGCCGGCGCGGGCAAGGCCGTGGCCGAGTGGATCGTCGGCGGCGAGCCGCCGATGGACCTCTGGGACGTCGACATCCGTCGCATGGCGCCCTTCCAGGGCAACCCGCGCTATCTGTACGAGCGCACGAAGGAGATGGTGGGCGCGGCCTACGCCGTGCACTGGCCGTTTCAGCAGCCGGTGACGGGACGCGGTCTCCGCCGCAGCGTCCTCTACGACCGCCTGGCCGCGCGCGGCGCCTGCTTCGGAGTCGTCATGGGATGGGAGCGCGCCAACTGGTACGCGACCCCGGGGCTGGAGCCGAGCTACCGGTACAGCTACGGGCGGCAGAACTGGTTTCCCTGCGCAGCGGCCGAGCATCGGGCGGTGCGGGAAGCCGTCGGCCTCTTCGATCAATCGTCGTTCTGCAAGCTGCGCCTGGAAGGCCCCGACGCGCTCGCCGTGCTCCAGCGCCTCTGCGCCAACGACGTCGACGTCCCGCCCGGCCGCATCGTCTACACCTCGATGCTGAACGAGCGCGGCGGGATCGAGGCCGACCTCACGGTCACGAGGCTCGCGGCCGAGGTCTTCCTCCTCGTGACGGCGACGGCGGCCGCCACGCACGACGCCGACTGGATCCGCCGCCACCTGGGGGACGCGCGGGCCGTGCTCACCGACGTGACCTCCGGCGAGGCCGTCCTCGGCGTGATGGGGCCGCGGTCGCGTGCGCTGCTCGCTCGTCTCACCGACGCCGACCTCTCGAGCGAGGCGTTTCCGTTCCTCACGTCGCGACAGATCGGGCTCGCCTCGGCCCCCGTGCGCGCCGCCCGCATCACCTACGTGGGCGAGCTCGGGTGGGAGCTCTACGTCCCCACGGAGTTCGCCGCGGGCGTCTACGACGCGCTGGTGGCGGCGGGGGAGGATCTGGGCCTGCGCCATGCCGGGTATCACGCGATGGACTCGCTGCGCGTCGAGAAGGCCTACCGCTCGTGGGGTCATGACCTCGGGGGCGAGGACACGCCGCTCGAGGCGGGACTCGAGTTCGCGGTACAGCTGGGCAAGAAGATGCCGTTCCTCGGACGCGAGGCGTTGCTCGCCCAGCGCGAGGAACCGCTGCGGCGTCGACTCGTGATCTTCGTCCTCGACGACCCCGAGCCGCTGCTCTATCACGACGAGCCGATCTGGCGGGACGGCGCGCTGGTGGGCCGGATCACCTCCGGCGCCTACGGTCACACCATCGGCCGCGCCCTCGGGCTCGGCTACGTCGAGCACGCGGATGGTGTCACAGACGAATTCGTCGAGACCGGCCGCTGGGAGGTCGAAATCGCGTGCGAGCGGACACCCGCCCGGGCGCAGTTCGCTCCTCCCTACGACGCCAAGTCCCTTCGCGTCCGCTCTTGATTTCCTAAGGAGCAAGCCTGCGGAGGCGCATCATGTCGGCGATGTCCTGGGGACGCCCCGCGGCCTCCTTGTTCTTGAGCAGTGTGGCTCGGCCGATGAAGCCGACCACTCGCCCGTCCAGCTCCGCCGTGACACGCGACCGCCATGCTTCGTCGAAGCTGACGCCGGAGATCTCCGTCAACACGTCGATGCGCCGGGGAGGGAGGCCGATCTGGTAGACCACGCCCGGCTGGGCGAAGTCGCCAGCAGCCACGCCCGCCGATTCCAGAGGTGCTCCGAAGCTGGCGAGGGCACTGAATGCGCGCGCGGCGTTGTCCGGGGTCGCGCGGATGAAGAGATCGATGTCGCCGCTGGCCCGCGGAGCGCCGTGAAATGCCAGAGCGTAGGCTCCGACGATCACGAACTCGACGCCGGCATCGGCGAACAGGACGAGGAGATCGCGGAAGTCCTCGTGCAGTCCCTCAAGCGTCATCGTCGGAAGGGCGTCTGTCCCCGGAGCGAAAGAGGCGGGCCGGTACGTTTCGGCGGTCGTAGGTGGGCCATGGCCGGCCAGCCACTTTCCATGCCGATTCGGCGAGCTGCCACATCATCGCGACCCGTTCCACCTCTGTCGTCCGGTCGCTGAGGTCGTCCGGGGGCTCGTCGCCGAGGCGGAACCGCACGATCGGCCACCGCGTCCTGGCGGCCCGTCGCTGAGCTTCGGTTTCTCGGGGATCCGTGGCCACAACCCAATTCTAGTCGCCGGTCGCTGGTGATCCCTCCCGAATTCGCTGGCACGCCGTTGGCAGCATTCCCCTCCCATCGCGGGAGGCAATCTGCCATGGAGCTGCAGCCGCTCATCGATCGCCTGGCGGGGTTCCCGCCCGGCAAGGGGCCGTTCGTCACTGTCTACATCGACGCGCGGCCCGACCAGGTCGGCCGTGACAAGTACTGGGCCTTCGTCCGCACGGAGCTGAAGGCGCGGGCCGGGACGTACCCGGAGCGCTCGCCCGAGCGGCAGAGCGTCGAGCGCGACGCCGAGCGCATCCTGGCCTGGCTGGAGGCGAACGCGCGGCCCCAGGCCAACGGGATCGCGATGTTCGCGTGCGCCGCGGCGGACTTCTTCGAGGCCGTCCAGCTCGAGGTGCCCATCGAGCAGAGCGAGGTGTTCGTGGGGCCGACGCCGCATCTCTATCCGCTGGCGGCGGTCGCCGATCGCTATCGTCGGCACGCCGCCGTCGTGCTCGACGGCCATTCCGCGCGCATCTTCGTCTTCGGTCTCGGCGAGGTGGTGGCCGAGCGCGCCATCGAGAACGCCGCGATCCCGAAATCGGAGGCCGGCGGCTGGTCGCAGGCGCGCTATCAGCGGCACGTCGAGGAGTTCCAGCGCCACCACGTCAAGGACGTGGTGGACACGCTGCAGCGCATCGCGCGGGAGGAGCGGGTGGATCGCATCGTCGTGGCCGCCAACGACGTGGCGCTGCCCTTGCTGCGCGCCGAGCTGCCGAAGCCCCTGGCCGAACGCGTGGTGGAGGTGAGCGATCTGGACATGAGCTCGGCGCGCGACCAGATCCTCCGTCGCAGCCTGGAGGTCATGCGCGTGCAGGACGCTCGTGACGACGCCGATCGCGTGCGGCGCATGCTCGACGCCTATCGCGCCGGCGGTCTGGGCGTGGTCGGCGTGGACGCCACGCTCCGGGCGCTCGAGAATGGCCAGGTGCACGAGCTGATCATCGGCGCCGATCCCACCCATCTGTGCGCGCGGGATGGGTCCTCGGGCGCCGCGGTGGCCGACGCGCTGGTCGCCAAGGCGCGGCAGACCGACGCGCGGGTGACGTTCATCCAGGATCCCGTGCTGCTGGCCGACGCCGGCGGCGTGGGTGGACTCCTGAGATTTCGGGTGAGGGAAGCGGCATGAGCAGCAAGAACAACGTCAACAAGGACTTCTACACGATCGCCGGTCGCGACCGGCCGAACGAGGACCTCGTCCTGGCGAAAGCCTCGCGGAGCGCGGAGCCCGGGCGTCGCGGTGGTCCGCCGCCGAACTTCATCCCCGGCGCGGCACCCGTCGGCGAGTCGCGGGCCGAACCCGAGACGGCTCTCGACCGCGAGGCTCAGACCTCCGCGGGCAAGACCGGCATGCGCTCGGGCTCTCGCAAGCAAGCGACGGCGCGCCGGGGCGGCAAGGCCCCGGGCAAGGCGCGTCCCAAGGCCGGAGCGTTCGGAGACACGCGACGGCGAACGTCGGAGACGAAGACGGCCAAGCGTGGGACGACGCGCGCGGAGGCCGCCGCCAAGCCGCGGACCGGCGCGGCCCGCCGGTCACGCCGCCGAGCGGCCTGAGCCTACTTCAGCCCCAGATAGTCGAAGAGCACGGGATCGAGCCGCTGGCGGTGGCGGGCCAGGACGGGCTCCACGGCGGTCAGGAACGCCGCCTGCTCACCGGTTGTCAACCGGACCACTTCGTTCTCTCGCGGATCGAGCTTGGTCAGGACGTCCTGATCTTCCGAAGCCGCGAGCTGGCGCTGCAGCGCTGTCGCGTGAAGCGCGGCCTCGTCCACCGCCGCCCGCACGTCCGGCGGCCACCCGCGGTACTCGCGGTCGTTACAGATGAGGAAGCTGGCGCCGAAGAAATGGGCGCTCAGCGTGATGTGGCGGTGGTAGCGGTGCACGCCGAAGGTGTAGATGTTCGTGAGCGGGTTGTCGTGGGCGTCGAACGTGTCGCCGCCGATCTCTGCCACGAAGCGCTTGATGTCGGCGGCGATCGGCACGAATCCCATCGCCGCGAACACCTCGCCGTGAAGCTCGCTCGCCTGGGTCCGGATCCTGAGCCCGCGACAGTCCTCGGGCCGCCGGATCGGCCGCACGCGGTTGGTCAGGTGACGAAAGCCGTTGTCCCAGAGGCCGAGGACCCGGAAGGGCGTCGCCGCGTGCATGCCTGCCGTGAACCGCCGGCCGAGCTCGCCGTCGAGCGCCTTCCATGCCGCCTCTCGGTCCCGGATGAGAAACGGCAGCTCGAGTAGCTGGAGCTCCGGCACCCAGCCCGTGAAGCGCACCGTGGACATGTAGCAGAACGACAGCTCTCCGCGCTCGACCATCACGGGCAGATCGCCGGAGGGGCGGCCGAGATCGAGCACGCTGCCGACCAGCTCGAACGCGACCCGGTCGCCGAGCTTTTGCTCGAGCAGCGCCCCGAACCGTCGTCCCGCCTCGTTGTGGATCGAGGCCGGTGGCTGATACCCGCCCAGCTTCAGCGGAATGGGGAGCATCGAGGCCGCCCACGGTACCGAGGAGCGCCACGGCTTCGCCGGGGCGCGACGAGCGTTTGGGGGCTTGGGGGCCATTTCGGGGCCCCCATCGTGTCGATCGTCAATTGAACGTCAAGACGGTGCGCGCCACCTCGCCGGCCTTCATCGCGCGGAAGGCCTCGTTGATGTCGCCGAGCCGGCCGCGCCGGCTGACCATCTCGTCGAGCAGCAACCGGCCCTGGCGATAGAACTCGAGATACACGGGAATGTCGATGCGGAACCGGTTCGAGCCCATCCGCGAGGTCTGCACCTTGCACTCCGGACGGATGGCCATCCACGGAAACTCGATCATCGCGTCGGGCGGCATGACGCCGACGATGGTGGCCGTGCCGCGGATGGCCAGGCTCTCGATGGCCTGGCGCCCGAGCTTGGCGTTGCCGACGGCCTCGAACGCGTGATCGACCCCGGCCCCGCGCGTGAGCGCGCGTATGGCCTTGACGGGATCGTCCTGCGCGCTGTTGACGACGTGGGTGGCGCCGACGCGCCGGGCCATCTCGAGCTTGCCGTCGAAGACGTCGACCGCGATGATCTGCCGGGCGCCCCCGATGCGCGCGCCCTGGACGATCGAGAGCCCGACGCCGCCGCAGCCGAACACCGCCACCGTCTGCCCGCCCTGCAGGCCCGAGCTGCGCAGCGCCGCGCCGACGCCGGTGAGGACGCCGCAGCCCACCAGCGCCGCCCGGTCGAGCGGCAGGTCGGGATCGATCTTCACGAGCGAGTTCTCGTGGAGCAGCATGCGCTCGGCGTAGCTCGAGATCCCGATGAACTGCCGGAACGGCTCGCCCTTCTGGGACAGGCGCGGGGCGCCCGAGTCCGGCCGGGTGACGGCGCCGCCCGTGCAGAGGTTCGGGTGACCGTCGAGACACTGGGCGCAGCTGCCGCAGAATCCGGACAGGCAGGCGACGACGTGATCGCCGGGACGCACCGTCGTGACGTCGGCGCCCACCGCCTCGACGACGCCCGCGCCCTCGTGGCCGAGCACGATCGGACGATCGAGCGCGAACCGCCCGACGCCGTCGACGACGTGCAGATCGCTGTGGCACACACCCGTCGCCGCGGTCCGCACCAGCACCTCGCGGCCCCACGGCTTGTCGACGTCGACGGATTCGATGGTCAACGGCTCCTGCACCTTGCGAAACACCGCCGCCTGCATCTCCATTCGCCCCTCCTCGATGGGGTCAGACTTTGACTCTTACCGATCTCCGCTGACGCTGGCTATGCCACGGGCTCCTGCGAGATCGGTAAGAGTCAAAGTCTGACCCCAGTCCTGGCGCAGTATACTTCCGCAGGGAGAGTTAATCATGAGCAAGGCCCTCAACGGTGTTCGTGTCCTGGACCTGACGCAGTTCGAGGCCGGTCCCTCGTGCACGCAGCTGCTGGCGTGGCTGGGTGCGGAGGTGATCAAGGTCGAGGAGCCCGGCAAGGGGGATCCCGGCCGCTACGGCCGACCCGAGAAGCCGGGCGTGGACAGCAGCTACTTCCTGACGCTCAACGCCAACAAGAAGAGCGTCACGCTCAACCTCAAGCACCCGCAAGGCAAGGCCATGTTCCTCGACATGGTCACGCAGGCCGACATCGTCGCGGAGAACCACGCGCCGGGCGCGCTCGACAAGCTGGGGTTCGGGTACGCGGCGCTCAGCGCGATCAACCCGCGCGTCATCTATCTCTCCGTCAAGGGCTTCGGGACGTACGGGCCGTACAGCCAGTACAAGAGCTTCGACATGATCGCGCAGGCGACCGGCGGTGCCATGTCGCTCACCGGCTTTCCGGGTTCGCCCCCGCTCAAGCCCGGCCCCACCATCGGCGACTCGGGCACGGGCGTGCACGCGGCGTTCGGGGTCATGGCCGCGCTCTGGCAGCGGCAGACGACGGGCAAGGGCCAGCGCGTGGAGCTGTCGATGCAGGACGCGATCGTCAACTTCGTTCGGGTCGCCATGCGGCTGGCGTATGCGGGTGGCGAGTTCGAGCCGCGGCGCGGCAACGAGATCGCCGGCACCGTGCCATCCGGCATCTACCGGTGCAAGCCTGGTGGTCCGGATGACTACGCGTACATCTACCCGCAACCCGTGCGGACCCACATGTGGGACGCGCTGCTGCGGACCATCGGTCGGGGCGACCTCGTCGGCAACTCCGACTGGTCCGATCGCAAGTGGCGCGCCGATCACAAGGTCGAGGTCAACTCCCTCATCGAGAGCTGGACGATGCAGCACACGAAGCACGAAGTGATGAAGATGCTCGGTGAGGCCGGTGTCCCCACCGGTGCCTGTCTCACGCCGAACGAAATCCTGAGCGACCCCCACCTCAAGGCCCGCGAGATGATCGTCACGATCGACCACCCGGGATGGGGCGAGTTCACGATGCCGGGTAACCCCGTGCAGCTGTCGGATTCACGGACGGACGTGCGGCCCGCGCCACTCCTCGGCCAACACAACGCCGAGGTCTACAAGGAGTGGCTGAAGCTCGGCCCCGAGGAGCTGACGAAGCTCAAGGCCGACAAGGTGATCTGACCGCATGGGGGGCCTCGCCACGGGCCCCAAGCCCCCCTGACGGATTTCGATCATTTCACCGCTCGGCTCGCCGCCGAGCGCGGCTCACCTCGCACTGCCACGCACCCCGGCGAAGCCGTGGCGCCCCTCGATATGGCGCTTACGCGGTCAGCTCCTCGAGCGGCGTGCCGTACTTCTGGACGTCGCGGAAGCGCTTGACCAGGTAGTCGCCGGAGCGGATCGGGGCGTACTTCGGCGGGTTCTCGGCGGACTGGCAGGTCGGCAGGCAGGCGACCGGCGCGTCGTAGTCGAGGTTGAAGAAGGTCGGGATCGAGAAGCGCTCCTGGCCGGTGCGGTTGACCACCCGGTGCGGGTTCGAGACGTAGAGGTCGTTCGTCCACACCTTGACCATGTCCCCGAGGTTGATCACGAACGTGTCGTCGATCCACGGGGCGCGGACCCACTCGCCGTCCCGCTTGCGCAGCTCCAGCCCGCCGATCGGATCCTGGGTCAGCAGGGTGATCATCCCGTAATCGGTGTGGGGAGCGACGCCGAGTTGCTTCTCATCGGGCACGGGCTGGGGCGGGTAGTGGAACAGCCGCGACTGGACCATCGGCTTCGTCGTGTACTGCAGGAAGAAATCCTCCGGCATGTCGACGCTGACCGCGAACACGCGGAGCAGCCGCTTGCCGAGCGCGAGCGTCTCGTCGAAGTACGCCTCGGCCGCCTGGCGCAGCCAGGGCATGTCCGCGGGCCAGCGATTCGGCCCGTGTAGCGGCAGCCCGGCCTGCACGGCGGGATCGTCGAGCGGCAGGTCGAGCGCGTACTCCCAGCTCTCTTTGAGATCGGGCTTGTAGCCCGGGTGCTGGTTGATGCCGTACGGCATGAAGCCGCGCCGGAAGCGATCGTCCAGCTTCATCTCCAGACGTTTTTCCTCCGGCAACGCGAAGTATCGTCGGGTCGCGTCGAACACCCCGTCGATCACCGCGCGAGGCACGCCGTGGTTGCCGGCGTAAAAGAAGCCGATCGTCTCGCAGGCGCGGCGAAACTCGCGGGCCAGGGCGGTGAGGGACGTGCCCTCGTTGAGCGGCGTGAGATCGAGGAGAGGAACTTCGTCGCGGGTGGCGGCGCGCGGCGCGGTCGGCATGTCGGGCCCTCCCTCGAGTCGGAGTCTATCACGCGCCGATGACGCGGTCGGACGCGCTGTCCATCCAGAAGACCACGCGGCGCTGGATCGCGTTGACGAGCATGTGTAGCCCGATCCCCATGACGGACAGGATGACCAGGATCGCGAACACCCCGGCCATGTCCATGTTGAAGTTGCGCTGCAGGATCAGGTAGCCGAGCCCGGCCTGGGCGCCCACGAACTCGCCCACGATCGCCCCGATGACCGAGAGCACGATGGCGACGTCGAGGCCGACGAAGATGTAGGGCAGCGCCTGGGGCAGCCGGGCCTTGCGGAAGATCTGCCACCGCGAGGCCGTGAAGGCCACCATCAGCTCGATCTGCTCGATCGGCGCCGCGCGCAGGCCCACGATCGTGTTGGCGAGGAGGGGAAAGAACGCGATCGTGGCGGTGATGACGATCTTGGAGCTGACGCCGTAGCCGAACCAGATCACGATGATGGGCGCGATGGCCACCTTGGGCAGGGTCTGGAAGGCGACCACGTAGGGATAGAGCGTCCGCTCCAGCAGCGGGAACTGGCCGATGAGCGCGCCGAGGATCAGCCCGAAGGCCGAGCCGAGCACGAAGCCCGCCAGCGTCTCGTAGAACGTGACGCCGAAGTGCTTGAGCATGTCGCCCTGCTGCAGGCCCTGCCACATCGCCACGGCCACCGACGAGGGCGTGGGCAGCACGATCTTGGGCACGTCGAAGAGCCGGACGGAGAGCTCCCAGCCTCCGCCGACCACGATGAACAGCAGGACGGCGAGCGGCAGCTCCGGCCGGTCCCTGAGGATGGCGCCGAGGCGGCTCACGCGTCGAGCGCGGCGAGGGACTGGAAGTGACGGCGGATGGCCGCGACGTAGCGGCCGAACGGCTCCGAGTTGATGATCTCGAGCCGTCGGGGTCTGGGCAGATCGACCGTGATGATCTCGCTGATGCGGCCGGGCCGCGGCGTCATCACGATCACCCGGTCGGCGAGGAACACGGCTTCAGGGATCGAGTGGGTGACGAGCAGGACCGTCTTCCGGCTCTCCTGCCAGATCCGGAGCAGCTCGAGGTTCATCGCCTCGCGCGTCATGGCGTCGAGCGCGCCGAAGGGCTCGTCCATGAGCAGGAGCGCGGGCTCGTGCACGAGGGCGCGGCTGATGCCCACGCGCTGCTGCATGCCGCCGGAGAGCTCGTTGGGATATTTGCCCTCGAAGCCGTGGAGGCCGACCAATCTCAGATAATGGCGGGCACGGAGCTCGTACCGCGCACGATCCCGCCCCTGGATCTCGACGGGCAGCATCACGTTCTGGAGCACGGTGCGCCAGGGCAGGAGGACCGGCGCCTGGAACACGACGCCGACGTCGCGGCTCGGCCCCTCGACCGGGCGGCCGCGGAGCCGCACTTCCCCGGCGGTGCGGCGCAGGATGCCCGCCAGGATCTTGAGCAGCGTGGATTTCCCGCACCCGCTGGGACCGACGACCGTGACCAGCTCGCCCTCGGCGATGTCGAAATCGGCGCCGGTCAGCGCCTCGATGTCGCGGCCCTCGCGCGTGCGGTAGATTTTGGTGAGGCCCGCGACCGAGATCAGCACGACCGCGGCCGGGCCGGGGCCACGGTCATTTGAGGGGGCAGCTCGCCGCCTGGGCGCGGATCGCCGATACGTCGAACTTGTTGATCTTGTCGTAGAACCCGGGGAGACCGTTCATGTACGTGGCGGGCGGCAGCGTCTTGTCGATGAGCTTGGCCTCGAGCATGAAGTTCTGGATGCGGCCGTAGGCCTCCGGCGTCGCCTGACCCCAGAGCTTGCCGCCGTTCATCTCGAACGCGTCCTTCATCGAGTCGAGCTGCGCCTTCTGGTTGTTGAGGTCCCAGCGGGCGGCCGTGGCCTCGTCGGTGCCCGTGGGCTTGGTGTTGGGAAACCGCGCCCAGTGCAGCCGGCGCGCGCAGTCCGGGTTGGCGAAGACGAAGACCGACGCCTTGGCCGCGCCCCGGGCGATCGCCTCGACCATGGCGGGGTCGCTCTCGATGGTCTTCTGGAGCGTCGTGAGCGTGAAGTCGGGGTATCGCCGCCAGTCGCTGCCCACGAAGTAGCGGAGCTTGAGACCCGCGTTCTCGAAGGTCGCCTGCGCCGAGGCCCAGAACAGGAGCGCCTGGACCTTGTTGGTGCGCAGCGCTTCCACGGGCGGGGCGCCGAGCCCGACGGCGACGAGGCTCACGTCCTTGTCGGGATCCAGGCCGTTCTGGCGGAGGTAGGACTTCATGAAGGCGATGCCGCCGGTGGCGAGGCTGAAGACGCCGACGGTCTTGCCCTTGAGATCCTTGACGTCCTTGATGGGGCCGTCTTCGAGCACCGAGAGCGACCAGTCGATGACGCCGGTGTTCATCACCACGCGCACCGGGATCTGGTTCACCACGTTGGCCTGGATCACCACGCTGGAGTTGAGCTGGGCGAGCTCCGCGTTGCCGGCCACCATCTGCTGCAACGCCTGGAGCGACGCGCCGACCGGGAGCACCTCGACGTCGTAGCCTTCCTGCTTCCAGTAATCGAGCGAGAGCGGCAGCGTCAGCCAGGGATAGCCGACGTTCAGGTTCGTGGTGCCGACCGCGATGCGGACCCGCTTGAGGAGCCTCGGCTGGGCAGGCGTGTCGGGGACGCCGCCGAGGCCCAGGACGAGGAGGATCGCGGCGATCAGGAGGCGGGTCGGCGAACGGCGTGCGCTCATGCGGTTCTCCCCTGGGACATCGCGTTTGGCTTATTCTGTCCCAGTCAGGAGGCTCAAGTCGAGGGAGTCGATGCCGTCATTGCGCTCGCTGATCACGACCATGCCCAAGGCCGAGCTCCACATGCACCTGGAGGGCTCGCTCGAGCCGGAGATGATGTTCCGGCTGGCCGCCCGCAACGGCGTCGCCCTGCCGTACCGCTCCGAGGCCGAGGTGCGCGCGGCCTACCGGTTCGAGAGCCTGCAGGCGTTTCTCGATGTCTACTACGCCGGGCTCACCGTGCTCCGGACGGAGGCCGATTTCCACGACATGACGCTGGCCTACCTCGATCGCGCCCACGCCGACAACGTCGTGCACGCCGAGGTGTTCATCGCTCCTCAAGCCCACACCCGGCGGGGCGTGCGGCTCGAAGCGGTGGTCGAAGGGGTGGACGCGGCGCTGATGGAGGGTGCCCGTCGCTTCGGCATGACGACCCGCCTGATTTTCGGCCTGCAGCGCCAGTGGAGCGAGGACGAGGCCCTGGCCGTGCTCGACGCGGCGGCGCCCTATCGCGATCGGGTCGCCGGCATCGGGCTCGGGGGGCCGGAGCTGCCCCATCCGCCGCAGAAGTTCATCCGCGCCTTCGAGCGGGCGCGCGCGATGGGCTGGCACACCGTCGCCCACGCGGGCGAGGAGGGGCCGGCGGCCTACGTCGCCGCGACGCTGGACCTCCTGAAGGTCGAGCGCATCGATCATGGCGTGCGCTGCGCCGAGGATCCGGCGCTGGTCGCGCGTCTCGCGAAGGTCGGCATCCCGCTCACGGTGTGTCCGCTCTCGAACGTGCAGCTCCAGGTGTTCCCCAGCCTGGCGGCGCACAACGTCAAGCGCCTGCTCGACGCCGGGCTGTGCGTCACCATCAACTCCGACGACCCGTCGTACTTCGGCGGCTACGTGAACGAGAACTTCTGCGCGACGCAGGAGGCGCTCGATCTGTCGATGGACGACGTCTACGCCCTCGCGCGCAACGGATTCACGGCGGCGTTTCTCGATCCCGTCGACAGGGCGCGCTACCTGGCCGGGCTCGACGAGCACCGGCGGCGCGCGTCCCGCCCGACGATCGGGGAACCTGTCGAGTAGAATCGCCTCATGAGCGTCGGCGCCGGCACGGCCATGGTCGCGCGACGAGCGCTGCCGATCATCGCGCTGATGCTCGTCTCGACCGCGTGTCAGCTGCCGTACATCCCCTACGTGACCTCGCCGTCGCCCGCGGCCGTCGCACGCCTCGTGGATGCCAGCGGGCGCGTCGTGGGAGAGGCCGTGTTCGTCCAGCAGCGCAGGGGTGTGCGGCTCGTCCTCGACGTCACCGGTCTCACGCCCGGGACCAAGGCCGTCCACATCCACGAGGTGGGCCGGTGCGATCCGCCGTCGTTCGAGTCCGCGGGCGCCCACGTCAATCCCGCGAAGGCCGAGCACGGGACCGCGAACCCGCGCGGGCCCCACGCGGGCGATCTGCCGAGCATCACCGTGGAGACGGGCGGGCGCGGACACCTCGAGGCCACCGCGACCCGCGTCAGCCTCGAGAAGGGGCCGACGTCGCTCTTCGACGCGGATGGCAGCGCCCTCGTCGTGCACGAGCGGCCCGACGACATGCGGACCGACCCCGCCGGTGACAGCGGCGCCCCTATCGCGTGCGGCGTCATCATCCTCGGCAGTCCCGACAAGCCGCTGTGGCGCACCCCTTGGCGATTGAAGGAGACGCGGAGTTAGACTGTGGTGTGTGAGCTCCGCGATCGCACCGGCTCGATGGCGATACCGATCCATCTTCACCTCGGCGACCCGACGAGAGCGGGCCGCCAACTTCGAGGCGTACTGGACCTACTCCGTGGGCCACGACGGAGAGATCCTCCAGCACGAGCGGGATCTCGTGAAGAAGCGGGACGCCCTGGCCGATTTCCGCGCACACCCTGTTCGCTCGCGCCGCCCGCTGGCCGACCCCATGCGGTTCTATCGCAACCACGTGACCATGCAGGACGATCCTCGCTCCCTCGACCGCAAGACGCTGCTTCTGACCTTTCTCTACAAGTTCGCCCGCCACGAATATGTCGGTATCTCCGCCGCCTGGGCCCGGGCGGAGCGGCGAACCCGGTCGGCTACGACGATCGCGAAGATCGGGCTCTATCACCTCTGCGAGGAATTCAGTCACATGCGCCTGTTCCAGGAGATGTTCCGCACGTTTCACCTCGAGCGGGTGGAGTGGGTTCCGCTCGGCAAATGGATGAGCCGCATGTATCGTCTCTTTCCCCTGTTCCCCGAGGCCCTGCTGGCGCCGCCCGCCTTCGTGAGCGAGCTGATGGGCTTGACCGTGTACCAGCACGTCGACGGCGTCCTGGA
>WNGF01000561.1_pt1 | contig 54535 bp, 40 predicted proteins | sample 5400641 | NCBI WGS metagenome assembly WNGF01 (sample SAMN13153371, study PRJNA577476) | soil metagenome | isolation source: 80 cm soil or saprolite under grassland replicate 2 | place: USA:California | collected 2016-06-15
CGACGTGCCCACCCAACGTAACCCGATGGAGCTTGTGCGGATAAAAGGAACAAACAAGAGGCTGAGAAAACCGAGAAGCCTCACTGCGGAAGAGTTTCACGCCCTTATGGCAACTTTCGCCGAAGATGTTTGCTCGCGCACCATGCTACTTTTGGCCGTCAGCTTCGGGCTTCGTATTTCAGAGGTGCTTGGCTTGAAGTGGAAGGACGTCGATTGGCTAGCGAAAACGATCCGCATCGAGCGGGGCGTGGTTAAGCAGATCGTGGATGATGTGAAATCTTCGTATTCTGCCGGCAGCATGCTAATTGCCGATGCACTGCTTGAAAGCGTTAAGCAATGGAAGCAGACGACCCAGTTCTCTGGCGCTGAGGACTGGATGTTTGCGTCCGCGGTAAAGTTGGGGCGCCAGCCGTTGAGCTACACCCATGTATGGGGGACCTTGGACCGGGCCGCTACCCTGGCAGTCACGTAACGGATTTGCAGCGGATTTGCGAAACCCGTAAATACTTTAGATTCTGGGGTGGGAGACGGGAATCGAACCCGCAACCGTCGGAGCCACAGTCCGGTGCTCTGCCAGTTGAGCTACTCCCACCAGATTCTTCGATTATAACAAGTGGGAAGAATAGGCTTCGGGCTTCGGATTCATGGCGTCGGCTCATTGAGCCCAATAGTGGCCGCTGATATACAGGAAAGCAGGCTCCTTAGGAAAAATGGGGGCAATCCAGGAGATCTCAATATCCGTGCCCAGGTTTGAAGCCCGGCGCCTAGAGTCCGACGCCGGATCTTCTAGCCTCTTCCGACGCCCACGTACTCAAATCCCATGGCTCGCATGCGGACGGCATCGAGAATGTTTTTGGTATCTACAATCAGCGGACGCCGCAACAAGTTCTTGATTCGTGAGAAATCCAGGCTGCGGAATTCCGGCCATCCCGTGCCCACGACCAGAGCTTCGACGCCCTCCGCCGCAGCGTAAGGAGATTCGCAGTACTGAATGCTGCCATTGAGTTCTAACTTGGCATCCGGAATGGCGACTGGATCGTACGCGCGGACTCGCGCTCCCCGCGCCACCAGGCTCTGCGCCAGCTTAATTGCGGCAGATCCCGCGACCGAGTTGGTGTTGGGCTTGAATGACAAGCCGAGTATGCCGACATCTTTATTCTGCAGCGATTTCAGGCACGTAGAAATTTTTTCTGCTAAACCATCTGCGAGTGAGTGATTCACCTCGCGAGCAGCGCTCAAAATCTTCAATTCGACGTCGTTCCGCTTGGCCAACTGCGCCAGCGAATCCATATCCGACTGGGCAAACAGCCCGCCCATAGAGGCGCCCGCCTGCAGGCAACGCGGCCCGATCTTCTTGTCAAGGCCGAGCGCAAGCGAAAGATGCACGGCATCGCCATTTACACGTTCGCACAACCCAGCCAGTTCATTGATAAAGGAAATCTTGGCGGCGACAAACGCAGTTGCGGATTCGCGAATCAGCTCGGCGGTAGCGTGGTTGGTCACAATTACCGGGACCCCGCGCATCACCAAAGGATGAAAAATCTGCTTGATGGCTTGCACAGCGTCATTCGACGAAGTCCCCAGTACGATCCGGTCGGGCCAGTTGAAGTCCTCAACCGCGCATCCGGCGGTGAAAAACATCGGCTGCGAAACAATAACCGCCTTCAGTCCCGCGTCCTGCAATTTCTGTTCAAGCGCGGCCCCGGTTCCCACGGAAACCGGCGTGACAATGGAAAGAATCGGAGGCTTTGACACCGACTTGGAAATGCGTAGAACGAGATCGGCGAGATGCTGCGGCGTGTCTTCAGCAAGGAAAACGACGCCGGACTTACGCGCAATGGATTCGACATCGGTCGAGTAGGCCAGCCTGCCGGAGCGCACATTGCGCTTGATCACTTCCGACAAGTTCTTTTCGTGGAAGGGGACCTTGCCCTGGGCCATCTCCACCATGCGAGAGCTATCCGGATGGCAGCAAGTCACTGGGGTGCCAAAATCCGCCAGGCAGGCCGAAATTACCGTGCCCAGATACCCTGCTCCGTAGACGCCGATCTGCATTGATCCTCCCAAAGATTGGAAACACTCGCACTACCTATCCTTTGTTTACTCCCCCCTGCAGAGGATGGGCAGAGTACGGGAGGGATACCTACAGCGCGAAAAAGGACAGGTAACCGCTGTGGCGGATGGGAGGGATGGAGTTATTGCGAGTGGTTACAGGAGCTTAGCCGTCAGGATTCGGCATTCAGCCACCCAAATGCTCGAACACTGTGGGTGTGTGGGCTACCACGGTTAAGTTGAGGTCAATCCGGCATCGGATTGGCTGAGTGCTGAGTGCTGAAGGCTTCACCGCCGCGAACTGGAGCTTCTGGCCAGCCGGTCGCCAAGCGGAATACCGGCCAGATCGGCCCAACGGTTGGGCGCTTCTTCGCGGACGAACACCAGGTCGCGAATCTCGATGCATCGGCTTTCGTCGAATTCCGCCCAGCGCGTGCGAGCGACCCGATAGGCAAATTGCGCCTGGTCTTCAGCCCCCATTTTCACAATCGTAAGGTGGGGCATGTATGGCCACTCCTCCGCGCAGGCTAAGCCATTGATATTGAGCTGGTCGTGAAGCTCGCGCATGCGGTAAGCCGCATGCGCCACACGAATAAATACTGTCGGCGTCACCGGAATGAAGGTCTCCACCTCGCCTAGCGAAACCTCAAACGGTTCAACTCCCTTGCAGATTTGTTCCAGGGTTTCAAGCGCGGCGGGTTCATCACTTTGCAGGAAGCGCGGCGGCAGCAAAGTCACATGGGCCGCCAGATGCGGCAGTTCGGGATGCAGTTCTTTGCGCAGAGATTCGACAAAATCTCCGATCGGGTTCCGCACGTAAGCCACCAGGGCGTAACGCTGCTTCTGCGCCATCACGACTGGCAAGATTATAAACGCTTCGTCGCTATGCGTCCCGGCGGGCAAACGTAACCGTTCGTGGCACACACGAGTCGCCATCTTGGGCTATCCAGAGTTGGAGCCGACTTGGTTTAGAATGAACGAGTCGCAGCCTGGTAGCGCACCTGCGTTGGGCGCGGCTTTGGCGTTTGCCTTTCGACGATTTGAGGCTCTGAAATTTGATTTTGCTCTTAGATCAAAGCTTGGGAATGACGTAGAAAAATCCACGTTGCGAATTCGTGCCACGGGCTATTCCGCCCGCGGCTTGCGGCGTCCCACGCGGTTCAGAATACGGCGCACTTTCTTGGGCGACACTGAGAGACGCGCCGCTACCCGCGAGACCTTGCGGCCTTCGCGTTCCCAGACTTTAGGAATTATCAGTTCGGCGAATTCCTCACTGATCTGCTGGAATGTCTTATCGCCAACCGAACCTTGTGACCAGGCCCGGAGAGTCGGGTTCACGCTGCCGCCCCGCAGCACTTTGGCTTTTAGTGTTTGCAAGTCTTCCCAGGCGCTATCGGCATGGTCGCTTTTGGATAGGGTGACGACCTGGTCATAGCAATGGCGCGCCGCATCGGGGTCGTCAAAGAAGCGATTGACGTGTGTCAAACCCTGCCAGATATAAGTATGAGCTAGAAGCCGCCGGTTCTGAGTGTGCTTTGCCAATTCGATGGCTTCCTGGGCAAAGTCCTGCGCCAGGCGGGCATGGTTACCTGGTCGGGTGGTCTCGCCTATGCCTTCCTCGACGCGCGCGTTTTCGATCATGCAGCGCAATAGCCGCGCCCGGGCCATCAGGATGTAGTCGCGCTTTGTTTCAGCCAGACTGAAAGCGGTCTTCGCCGCTGTCTCCGCGTGTTCGAGGTCTCCATTATCCAGATGGAGATAGGCGTAGTTCAAGTTCACGCTGCCCAAACCGTGATGATTTTCGTACTGCTCATAGATGGCCGCGGCTTCGGCGAGTTCGGCCAGCGCCTCCTCGCGAAGTTGCTCAAAGCGATTGCGATATTGCAGCTTGCCTTGGCCATTGCCGGCACGGCCGCGAGCGGCAGCTTTGCGACGTCGCGCCGCGTCGGCGTCAATCTTGCGACGCAATTGCAGCGCGATGAGCCGTTTGACATACGCCATGTTATTCAGCGAGCGCGCCACATTGCGATGCTGCGGATCGCGCTTCTTGTATAACGCAATGGCAGCGGTGAAGCTGTCAATGGCGTGTTGGTATCGTCCCTGGCGACGCGCGATGCGGCCGTAGGAAGAATGAATGTTGCCGAGAGTAAGATAGTCGTCAGTTTTGCTGAGGATCGCTTCAGCCTCTTGCAGGATGTCAATCGCTTGTTTCGCATCTCCTTCTTGGAAGAAGAGCCAGCTTTCCAGAACGCGCGTGATGGCCGCCATCAACGGATGTCCGAGCTCGAGGGCGAGGTTCCTGCCCTTTACCGCCGACGCCAGCGCCTGATCGTATTCTCCCTTCATACGCAGACAGCGGCCCTTCCAAAAATTGGCAATGGCGATGAGTTCCTTGTCATCCGTCTCTTGCTCGAGTCCCAGGACAAAATCAATGTGCCGAATGGCTTCATCTTTTGACTCTTCGGCCATAGCCAGCATGCCCTCCGCCATGCGCAAATGCAGATAGTCATGCAGAGGCAACCGCGCGCGTACCGCTTTGGAAAACCGAGCTACGATGTTCTTGACCAGCACTGGACGCTCAAAGCCCAAGTCAACCCACTGGGCGAGATATCCAGCAAACATCCCAGCGTGCTTTTTTTCTGGATCGAAGGAAGTCAGCAGTTGGCGATGATCCTCCAGGCGCGCCATGCCGCGTCCCACGCGACGGCACACCAAGTCATCTTTGAGTTGCGCTAGAAACTCATCCGAGATCGCGGCGGAATTAGGGTTCGTCATTTTTCCGCGCTGTCGCTAAGGAGTTCGAGTAGGCATCCTCGCGCGTCTTGCCGACGAGCTATATTGATTCACCATCAATATGTAGGAATGATGCTCCAGTCTTTGCCGTCATTTCATCGAGCATGTACCTAAACACGCCCTTTAGTCCCATGAATCGGATTTCCAACACGGGAGCTCCCTTTGGGGATGCAAATTCCACGGTGTTGTGCCAAGAGGTATTTTCAAGTGCCAGAGGATAAATGTTTATATTGCCCACCAGATAGTTCTCTGCACATTCCCCAGAATCAAACTCGGCTGATTGTTTGGCGGTATCAAGTTGTCTGACTAAGTTACCAACCTTTATCCTAGCTGCTTGAGACAGGTTTGACGGCCGTTTCAATCCGTAATAAACGAAAACGATAATTGTGTCTTGTTGCAATTCGTTTCTCAACAAGTCCTTATACGGTAGAAGCGTTTTGACGAGTTGAATTGCCTTTTCTTTTTGATTCGACAATTGGTCGACATTCTTCAACAATGGGCCAAAATCGTGGCTCTTTTGAGACGAAATGTAAGTTATCAAAGGCGCCAGATTCCTTTCGCTGCGATTGCCGACGAACGTTTGAATCTGAATTTCGTTAGGATCCATAACCTCTAATGAAAGAAATTGGTCCATTCGCTCGGGAATCGCTTCACTATTCCTAAGGGCCGCGCCGTATGCAAATTCGTGCGGCGGAAGGATTCCACCTTTAACCCGGCCCCTGAGGACAAAAACCAGGAGAAGAACAACCAACAACATCCCGGCAATCGTCGAGGGTGTGATTTTCATTTACTGTGCTGGACCCCTTTGCGGAAGATCTTGAATTGATGCATTTTATTTACCGCAAGATGGTACCACGCCCCCAAAGGCATCCCTACTCAATGTAATCGTAAGCCTCCAGAGTCAGGAATTCCGCGAAATCCGGGCTGGTCATCATTCGCTCAAAGATTTCGGCGGCTTCCGACATGCGGCTGCCCTTCAGCTTGCCCTTCTGTTCGGCGATCACCATGCGAACCATCTCCCGCGTGACCGGTCGGCCATCGCTGAGTTTGGCGCCGTGGCGAACCCATTGCCAGACCTGCGCGCGACAGATTTCTGCGGTAGCAGCGTCTTCCATTAAGTTGTAGATGGGGACGCAGCCGGAACCGCGCAGCCACGACTCCAGATATTGCACGCCAACGTCAATGTTCCAGCGTAGGCCTTCCTCGGTGATCTTGCCTTCGGGCATAGCCAGCAGGTCTTTGGCAGTGACATGAACGTCGTCGTTCGCCCGTTTGAGGCCGCGGCCGATCTGGTTCGCTTCTTTCATGTGCGCATCGAAAATATCCTTTGCAATCGGCACCAGGCCGGGATGGGCCACCCAGGTGCCATCATGTCCAGCGTGCACTTCCCGCAGCTTGTCCTGGCGCACTTTATCAAGCGCTTTTTCGTTGGCCGCGGGATCGTTCTTGATCGGAATCTGCGCCGCCATTCCGCCCATGGCGTGAATGCCGCGGCGGTGACAGGTTTGAATCAGCAGGTCCACATATGACCTCAAGAAATGCTTGTCCATAGTCACAACCGAGCGGTCCGGCAGCACGAAGTCGGGACGGTTACGGAATTTCTTGATGAAACTGAAAATGTAATCCCAGCGGCCGCAGTTTAGTCCAGCCGAGTGCTCGCGCAGTTCGTAAAGGATTTCATCCATCTCGAAGGCCGCAAGGATGGTCTCAATCAGAACCGTGGCGCGGACGGTGCCACGACGTATTTGGAGTTCGTCCTGCGCGAAGCAGAAAACATCGTTCCACAAACGCGCTTCCAGATGACTCTCCATCTTGGGCAGATAAAAATACGGCCCGGTTCCTCTGCGGATCAGCTGTTTCGCGTTGTGAAAGAAGTACAGTCCGAAGTCGAATAGAGAGCCGGAAATCGGCTTGCCATCCACACTGAAATGTCTTTCGTCCAGATGCCAACCGCGCGGGCGCACCATTAACGTCGCCACATGCGGGTTGAGCTCGTAGCGCTTGCCCTCTGGGTTGACATAGCTGATCGCGCCCTCGACTGCATCATGCAGGTTGATCTGGCCCTCAAGATTGTTCTGCCAAGTGGGTGAATTCGAATCCTCAAAATCAGCCATGAAGACATTGGCGCCTGAATTCAATGCGTTGATGATCATCTTGCGATCAACAGGGCCGGTGATCTCGACACGCCGGTCGAGCAGGTCTCGCGGAATGGGTGCGACCATCCATTCCTTTTCGCGAACAGATGCCGTTTCAGGGAGGAAGTCAGGCATCTGGCCGGCGTCAATCTGCTGCTGGCGGACGCGGCGCCGGTCGAGCAGCTCCTGACGGCGCGGCTCGAACCTGCGTGCTAGCTGGGTCAGGAACAGACTCGCATCGGGTGTAAGGATCTGAGTTTCAACTTCGCCGCGGAGAGGGGTAGCGGTCGTCATGTCCTACATCCTAATGCCTTCGCAAGAAAGCAGGAAGCGTGACTAGTCCGAAACGGACTACATGGTCAATACGGACAGCTTAGTTTGCAGCCATATGCAGAAATGCGTTTTACTGGCGCTGAACCGGTACGCCGGACAGGACGTGGCAACCATGCACACTCTTAGCACCTCCGAAATGACCAAGCAGTGGCACAGCGACACTCGCTGGAGAGGCACCAAGCGCCCATATAGCAGCCAGCAAGTGGAGAAGCTGCGCGGTTCCTTCCAGGTTGAGCACACGCTGGCACGCCTGGGTGCCGAGCGGCTGTGGTGGCTGCTGCATCACGAAGGCTATGTGTCGGCGCTCGGTGCGCTCACCGGCAATCAGGCGGTGCAGCAAGTGCAGGCCGGACTCCAAGCCATCTATCTCAGCGGCTGGCAAGTCGCCGCCGACGCGAATGACTCCGGGCACATGTATCCCGACCAAAGCCTGTATCCGGTTGACAGTGTGCCGAATGTGATTCGGCGCATCAACAACGCCCTGATGCGCGCCGATCAAATCCATCACCTCGATGGAAAAAACGGTGTCCACTTTATGGCGCCCATCATCGCCGATGCCGAAGCCGGATTTGGTGGCGCCTTGAACGCCTTCGAATTGATGAAGATGATGATCGAGGCCGGCGCTGCCTGTGTACATTTCGAAGACCAGCTCTCTTCAGCAAAGAAGTGCGGACACCTTGGCGGTAAGGTTCTCGTGCCGACGTCCGAAGCAATTCAAAAATTGGTGGCGGCTCGACTGGCTGCAGATGTGCTCGGCGTGCCTACGCTGATCATGGCGCGCACCGATGCCAACAGCGCTCAGCTTTTGACCAGCGACATTGATCCCCGCGATCGCGAGTTCGTCACCGGAGAGCGGACCTCAGAAGGCTTCTTCCACATTCGCGGAGGCTTGGAGTCCGCGATTGTACGCGGCCTCGCCTACGCACCCTATGCTGACCTGATCTGGTGCGAAACCTCGGAGCCGAACCTGGAAGAAGCGCGTCAATTTGCTGACGCGATTCATGCAAAATATCCCGGAAAACTGCTGGCCTACAATTGCTCACCCTCTTTCAACTGGAAGAAGAAACTCGACGATGCAACTATCGCGAGCTTCCAGCTGCAACTGGCCAGGATGGGATATAAGTTCCAGTTTGTCACGCTGGCGGGATTTCACGCCTTGAATCTCAGCATGTTCGAACTGGCACGCGGCTACAAAGACAGTGGCATGACGGCGTATTCCCGTCTGCAGGAAAAGGAATTCAGCCGCGAAGCCGAGTACGGATACCAGGCTGTGAAGCACCAACGGTTCGTCGGAACCGGATATTTCGACGCGCTAACTCAGGTGATTGCTGGAGGAGCGGCCTCTACCACCGCGCTGAACGGTTCCACCGAGCAGGAGCAATTCGCAGAAATGAAGGTCCTGGTCCCGAAACACGGTCCGGATGCGTCCTGCCGGCCGATGCTGGACGACTCTCAGTCCACGAGCTTTGTGCCGGAGTTCATTCCCACCAACGAGGAGTCGCTCCTGCCCGCGGGAGACTAGGCAACGGCCGACGGGTGTGCAGTCAGGATTATACGAGTGAAAAAGATCGACTGCCTACAAGCATATCGGTCTAGCCGCACCCAAAAATCAAACAGAATGCTGCCCTAGATCCCGCGCCAGTCAGGGGTTTTCATCGATCTCAATACAGTAAGTATCCACTCGCCATAAGGCCAACCTACAACATACCTTCCGTCTTCCAACGTATGTAGCTCGGGGAAATGGAAACAGCAGTGCCGACCTCGACCGAACTCAGGGACCTTCCGCTCCGGCATGGACGGGCCAAGAAACGGAACAACGCAATCGTCGCTGTTCTGTCAGGGGCGCTTCCCGGGGCGATACTCACCTTCTATCTTCCAGTTAGTTGGGAACGTTGGCTGCTTGGCTTGATCATCGGCCTGGTATGGGCCAATGCGTTCGAATATGCCTACCATCGTTGGCTGCTGCATCGGCCCCGCAGTTCGCTGGGCCGAGGACATCTCGAGCACCACGCCAACGTCGGCACTCCCGAGGAGCCCGAACACGTTTCGCTGGGCAAGTCCCCACCGCATATAGCAATCCTGTTCGTCAGCAATGGAATAATTGTCATACTCATTGATTTTCTGCTAGGCCTTGAGATCACTCCCGGCATCTTCGTTGGCTGGAGTGTTTATCTGATCATGGCCGAGGAAATCCACTGGCGAATTCATATGAACGGATGGCTGCCTCCCGGTCTCCGCTTTGCCCGTGCCTATCACATGGGCCATCACGATATTCCCAATACGCGATATAACGTCTTTCTCCCGATCTTTGACTTATTGTTTGGAAACATCGAGGTTTGCTAGTGTCAAGATATTTTTGACAACAACTTCATCATCGCTCAGCTATTCGGGCTTCGCGACGAGTGCCTGCTCGCCGAGGACGCCTCCAACATTCCGCTTACACGTTCAGAAACTTGGTCCGATGTTCGAAGTCTGACGAACCTGATTCGAGCTGAAGTTCAGCAAAAGCTCAGATTTCGCGCACCAGTCCTTGCTTGGTAGCCTTTGTGTTCCTGACGAGTAACAAGACCAGGATCATTCCGATGAACGGAATCAACCCGGCGACCACGATGATGGGATCGAAAACATGCGTGGCCATCGCCTCGCGCAAATCCGAATAATGCCCGATCAGTTTGAACGCAATGATAGTCCCGATCCCCGAGGCTGTTCCACTGAGTCCGCTGACGCTGGCGACAGATCCACTTTCATAAAGATCCGAGGGGAGCACGTTGGCAATCGTGCTGAAAGCGGCATAGGAGAAGGTAGCGATCGCGAACAAAGACGCGATCGCGTAGAGATTGGTCGTAAAGATAGTCGGAATAAGCAGCAGCACGCCGATTCCACCGAATACCACGACAGCTTTTCGAGCGGCGCCGAGCGACCATCCGCGTTTGATCAGCCACCCGGAGACGCCCCCGCCGAAAAAGTTCCCCAGATCGGCAGCAATGAACGGTACCCAGACTGCGAGCAGTCCGCTTCTGAGCTCGATGCCTTTGGCCACCAGATAGATCGGAAACCAATCGGTGACAAAATACCAGACTGGATCGGTAAACGCGCGAGCAACGATGATGCCCCAGCTCTGCGGTACTTTGAGCAGATCGCGCCACCGCGGTTTTCGGTGACTTGTAAGTTCCAAGTCGCGCTTATCCTGGGCGAGCATGTTTCGTTCGGCATCCGAGATGAGCGGATGGGATTCGGGCGAGTGGTACATTTTGCGCCAGAGCACGATCCAGAGAAAGCCGAGCAAACCGGGGACCGCGATGGCCGGCCGCCATCCCCAGTGAAAATAGATTGACAACACCACGAAGGGAGCGATGGCTCCGCCAACTGAAGATCCGCTGTCGAAGAACGCCGTCGCCAAGGCGCGTTCTTGCTTCGGAAACCATTCAGAAACAGCCTTAGTCGCTGCGGGCCAATTGGCCGACTCCCCGCCGCCCAGCAAGAAGCGAAACAGACCGAAGCTGTAGAGACCGCTTGCCAACGGCGTAAGCACCGACACCAGCGAATACAACCCGACCGTGAAGGTCAAACCTCGCCGTGTGCCGATCCGATCCATCAGGCGGCCAAACAAGCTTTGGCCGATCGCATATGCAATGCGAAACGCGATCACAATGTCAGCGTAGTCCGTGTTCGACCAGTGGTACTGAACTTTGAGGTAGGGCGCAAGCAACGAGAGGGTCTGGCGATCGAGATAGTTGATGATGGTCGAGGCAAACAGGACTGCCGCAATCCACCACCGCAGACCTGATACGGTGCGCCGGATCGAAACAGGGGGAGCGGTGAATGTCATATTGTGGAGTTCAAGCTACCGCGAAATCCCTACACAATGGCTGTGAAGGCCTCACTATCAGTGCACGTAGGCCCCGCTGGGCAGCAAATATTGAATTGGCCACAACTCACGTTCTTGGTTCACAAGGTCAGACCATTTCTCAATTCGAGCATCAGGCTGCGACAAAAGCTGGATATTTGGAAGTGTCTCGGAGACTGCACTCGCCAGCGTATAAGCATCATCGATGCCGGTAACCTTAAACTCGGCATTCGGGTTTATCTTCCCGCTGGCGAAACGAAATGCGATCTCGACATCTTCGATGGTTTGCAAGAAATATGGCCGGCCCGTCAGGAGCGCGTTGTAGACGTAGTCGGCTAGAACTCCGGAAAGCGGGCTCGTGTATGCATGATCGAAGTCCATCTGCGCCAGTGCAGGATCGTCGGGAGATGCCGCCTTGTACGGCATTCGTGTTTCCCCCCAACCGCGTGGGTCGATCGAAAGAATGTCGTATCCGGCGTCGAGATACCTTGTCACATTCGGCCAATCCTGTACTGTGGCTTTGCCGTTTTCTCCCAACCACATCAACAAAGGACGGCGGTCCTGTCCCGCCTTATGGATGTACAGGAGGGGCAACTCAAGATAACGGCTGTGATGGAGGAGGTATCGATCAATTATTACATCTCCTGATTGCGAACTGCCCAAGGCCTCCCACCGAATCTCGCCGCGGGTCGGGATTGCGCCCTCATATTGCGCAACGCTCCACGAGCGGATACCCGGGTAAAGGTTTGAATAGTAGAGTTGCTTGAGAGAGACCAAGAGCTTGGATTGGTGCTCCAGGTAGTAGTCTCGGATCACGTCCATCAGGGATCGTGCATTCTCGTAATCCAGCATCACCTGACCCGTCCGAGTGCATTGCAAAGTCTTCTCATCGAGTTCCTTAACCGGCGGCACGGCTTTTCCAGCATTCAGTCCGTTGAAGTGGTTCAAAAATGCAATCGCCGCCTCCTGATTCTCGACTGAGTACTGGTGGTCATGGTATCCCTCGCGCATGGAAATGCGGTCCGGGTGACCGAACTTAGCGTAGAGGTCCGAGATCTCGCGAACTGTTTTGTGGGTACCTTCGATCGGGAAAAAATCAAGTACCGCAGCCGCCACGAACACGGGCCGCGGATACATCAACAGCAACAACCCAGGATGGTCCACCCCATTTGAAATCATTCCGTAAAGGTCCTGCTCCGGATCGCTGTCAGGGTCTTTGAAAATACGGTTATAGACCCGCATGGGAAGCGCAGTGATATAGCAGGAAGGCGCCGCAACTTTAATCCGCGGGTCGACCGCGGCGATGTGTGCGGCCTGAAATCCGCCGCCGCTGGTGCCGGTGATGTTCATACGCTCCGGATCAACTTCGGGGCGGGTCAGCAAATAATCCAATGCTCGGACTCCATCCCAAATTTCCCAGCGCGCCAGATTTGTACCAGCGAGGTATGCGGCATTGCCCAGCACAGCATGCTCCGCGCAAATCAGGTTGTAGCGGCTTTTGTTTTTCTTCGCATCCCAGAACTGGCTTCGCTCTCCTTGCCCGATCGCGTCCCAGCTGATCACTACATAGCCGCGCTGCACCAATCGCTGGCAAAGCGCCTGATAGTGCGCCTTCCCGTTCGGAGCATGGCCCGCTGGGACCAATATTGCAGGATGTCTCTTGACTCCATCATCAGGTAAATACACCAGCGCTGAGACATACACTCCAGGCAAACTCTCGAAAATCAGCTTCTCGATATGGAAACCGGCCATTTGAATCTGACCGGTTACATGGGGGTTCAACGGCGTTTTTTCGGTAGGAAGACCGCCGAGCATCGTGATCAAACTGGCCCTTATCTCTCTTTGAATGCGCAACAAATCCTGCTCGGTTCGGATCCCTTCCCACGACCTTCGGCGCTGATCGTCTTGCTGCCAAGCCATCTCTGTCTGGTATTTGAGGTACGGGGTAATGACTGGTGCCTCGGCCGAAGCCGGAGACAAAACGCGAAAAGCGTCAGCCGGTGGCGAGTCCGCTGCAGCCTCGAACAGGACCGGGAACGCGAAGAACCCGATAATCGCGAGAAATGCGCTGTGGTCACATTTCATATGAGGTGGAGATCGATAGGCGCCGGCAGGAGTCCCCCGGCTAAGAACTTTACCAAAGCCGTCGATTAGTTTCTATGGCCAAGCCAAAACAAAGCAATCGAAAGCAGCTACAATATGCCGGATTGTTCAAGAAATTTCGCACGAGATGGACCTCCTGTACTGGATATGAGCTCCCAACCTATTCTTCGGCTCGGAAGTGTGAAGGAGGTGCGGCGGTTTCAGGAGCACCTGGATTCCCTTAATCTGACCATTCCCTGCGATGCAGAGGTTGTGAAGGGACCCGATTCGCCATTGCGAGGCCCGATCCTCCGTGGCGGGATCAAAATCGGGAACCGCATCGCCGTCCAACCGATGGAGGGGTGGGATGCCACAACGCAGGGCAATCCGACCGAGCGCACCATCCGGCGCTGGCGACGCTTTGGCCGGAGCGGCGCAAAGTTGATTTGGGGTGGGGAGGCTGTCGCTGTTTCTCCCGAAGGCCGCGCCAATCCTAATCAATTGCTGATTGCGCCTCACACCGAGAAGGGACTGGCGCAGCTGCGGGCAGCATTGATTGAAGAGCACCGGCTGGCAACTGGCTCCGACGATGGGTTGATTATTGGTTTGCAGCTAACCCATTCGGGACGCTACTGCCATCCAAACAAACATAATCGCGCCGAACCACGCATCGCCTTTCACCATCCGATTTTGGATCCGAGACTTCGGCTCCCCCAGGACTTCCCTCTGCTCACGGACTTAGAAGTGGAGGGCATCATTGAAAATTTTCATGCTGCGGCGATCACGGCTTGGAAGTTGGGTTTCGATTTGGTTGATATCAAGCACTGTCACGGGTATTTGGGACATGAGTTCCTCGGGGCGCACACTCGAGAAGGACTGTATGGTGGCAGCTTTGAGAATCGCACACGTTTCTTGCAGCAAATCGTGGAAGGGATACGCGCGTCGGCGCCGGGTCTGCGCGTGGGCGTGCGGCTCTCGGCGTTCGATACAGTCCCGTTCCGGCATGATCCAGAGCGGTCCTCGAATGGCAAGCTTGGACCGGGGATTCCCGAGCCTTACGACAGCTTCCTTCCTTACCGCTATGGGTTCGGTATGGACCCGCTGAATCCGACCACCACCGACCTCACGGAGACGATCCGCTTTCTTTCTCTTCTGGAAGAACTCGACATCCGCCTGGTCAACCTCACCGCGGGCAGTCCTTATTACAATCCGCACATTCAGCGGCCCGCTCTCTATCCACCGTCCGATGGGTACGAACCACCGGAGGACCCCCTTATTAACGTGGCTCGGCAGATGGAAACTACTCGCTGCCTGAAGCAGAAATTTCCGAACCTCATTTTTGTTGGATCAGCATACAGCTACTTACAGGATTTTTTGCCTCATGTGGCGCAAGCTACCGTACGGCTCGGATGGGTTGATTCGGTAGGCCTCGGTCGTATGGTGTTGGCCTATCCGGAAATTCTTTGGGATGCGACCGAAGGCCGCTCGCTTCAGCGCAAGCGAATCTGCAGGACCTTCAGCGACTGCACCACTGCGCCGCGAAACGGATTGCCCTCGGGATGCTATCCGCTGGACAGCTATTACAAGGATTCGGAGTCGGCGGAGCAACTGAAAGCACTAAAGAAAGCGGCGATCTGAATCACGGGGCCAGAATTATTAATGAATACGGCTGGGAAACAGACTATCGGGCACAACACGATCGAAGCTCTCGCTAGACGGCAGCAACTTCGTCGTAAAGTGCAAGGCATTGCCGCCGCTCTGTTGCCCTATCAAGCTAACAGGCGAATCGATGTTGATGGGTTTCAAAAACACTTAGTCGCTACACATCAGACTCGCTTGACGAACGCCGTAAACATGGACACTGGTTACGTAAACTTTCTCAGCGAGAAAGAAAAGCAGGACGTTCTTCGCTGGACGCGGGAGGCTCTCGGGAAGGATGTGCCGTTTGTGGCGGGAGCGTATATCGAGAATCAAGAAGGCGAGATCGTAACTCTTTACCGGCGACAACTCGACACCATCGCCGGATTCGCGGCCATTCCGATCTTGTTCCAGACGGCGCGGCTGCACGGCAAATCGGCCAAAGAGAAGACGGCCACCTATCAAGCCATTTGCAGAGGTTATCCGCAGGTGCTTGGGTTTGAACTGAGTCCCCGGTTCGCACCGAGTGGAGAGATTTTCGACAAGGCCACGGTCCGCGGGCTGATGGAGATTCCGGAGCTGAAGGGAATCAAACATTCTTCCCTGGACCGCTTACTAGAGCTCGAACGGCTTGCTCTACGCGATACGCATCGGCCCGATTTCCGCATCTTTACCGGAAACGATTTGGGTATCAATATGATCGAGTACGGGTCAGATTATTTGCTAGGGCTCGCCACCTTCGCTCCAGAAAAATTTGACGAACGAGACCGCTTGTGGGAAACCGGCGCCCCCGGCTATTACGCGCTGGCTGACGCGCTGCAGCATCTTGGCAATGTTGCTTTTCGTGACCCGATCCCTGCGTACAAACACTCTGCCGCCGTCTTCCTGCACTTGACCGGGCGAATATCGACTGATTTGCCTCACCCAGAGAATCCGAAGAGGCCATCGTGGGAAGCAGAAATTCTGCAGGATTGCGTCCGGAGGCTGTACCCTCCCGAAGCTCTTTGACGGGTAGGGTTACTTAAAATTCATCGGCATTGCACATACATCATGAGCGAAATATCTCCTGGCACTCCTGAGGTTCCGCTTGCGCTCGGTGTCGATATCGGCGCCACTGCGGTCAAGGCCGCTGTGGTTACACTCAACGGAGAGGTTATGCAGCGCTTTCACAAGCCATCGCCGCGCCGCCTCGAAAGCCTGCAGTCGTTCTTGCATTCCGTTCTCAACGACTCGCCGAAGATGGTTCGAGGTATCGGGATCGGCTGCAGAGGGCTCATTGATGCCGATTCAACGCGTATAAACCGGATTCCGGGTGATTTGCAATTTCTACAGGGAAAACTGCTTAAAGAGGTCGTGCGTACTGATTTGCCGGTTTACGCCGATAACGACGGGCGTACCGCACTCATCGGCGAAGTGCTCTGGGGTGTGGCGCGTGGGCGTCGAAATGCAATTCTTCTCACACTTGGGACCGGAGTTGGCGGCGCCGTGTTGGCAGATGGAGTGATATTGCACGGAGTCTCGGGCGCCGCCGGACACCTCGGCCATATCAGCCTGGATCTCCGTGGTGGACTTTGCATCTGCGGCAATCGCGGATGTCTGGAGACGCGGTTCTCATCACGGGCAATTGAATCCGACTATTTTGCTCATCTCCATCGCGGAGCCTCGGCGAAGTTGTCGGTCGATGGCAGCGGAAATCCGCCCACTGTAGAGGCTATTTATCGTGCCGCAGCAGATGGCGACCCGAGCGCCAGATGTGTGCTCAGCCGCGCCACCGAGTACCTGGCCGCGGGATTGGTGAGCTTTGTGAACATATTCGATCCCGAGGTAATCATTCTCGGTGGCAATATCGCTGCCGCGGGCGAGCAATTGTTCACTCCTCTTCGCGAGCAAGTCGCAGAATGCACTAGTCCCATGCTCGGACGGGAGGTGCCGATCTTGCAACAAAGCGCCCTTGGTTTCGGAGGAGTTGCCGGAGCGGCTGCGCTTGTCTTTCTCCGGCAGCAGTTGCTGACAATCTGAGACGGTATCACCGTCGGGTAAGCACGCGCAGCGTTTGTGTTACGCGTGCCGAGACATGATGTGATCGCGATAGAAACGTTGACGATGATCATGATCGCGAAAGGCTTCCGTTCCTCCGGGCCGAGTGGTTGAAAGCGCTCCTGCCAGATTGCCTGCATCTAGGCAGGTTTCAAGATCGGCACCGCGAATGAACTGATAAAGAAAACCAGCGTCGAAACTGTCGCCGGCCCCCACTGCATCAATCACATCTATCTTCAGTCCTGGACTGACGTGTTGCTCCGTCCCCCGGCGTGCCATGGCCCCCTTGGCACCTAATTTCACTACTAACAATGGAACTAGCTGCGACAACTGGTCGACTGCTTGATCAATATTAGTTTGGCCAGTGATCCGCAATGCTTCTCTGGCGTTAGGCAGAAACACGTCAACATGGCGAAGAGCCTCCTTAAGGTCATCCTCCCAACGGTCGGCAGGATCATCGTTGCAATCGAGAGAGACGGTCAGGCCTTCTCTCTTCAGTCGTTTCAGCAACCCTGGCAGGTGGGGCCGCAAGTTTTTCTGGAGATAGAAGGAAGAAAGATGGAAGTGGCGCGACGAGGAAAGATACTCCAGATCGAGGTCCTCCACGCGCAAGTCAAAGATTGTGCCGGGATAAGTGAGTATGTTCCGCCATCCACCGCGCTGCAGAATCACCGTTAGTCCGGTTTTCGCGGGGTCTGATTTTCTTAGAACTCTGGACACATCAACCCCCGCCTGTTGCATGCGGTCGAGTGCGGTCATTCCCAAATCATCATTTCCGATGCACGAGATGAATCCGACACGGCTGCCCAGCGATGCAAGATTGTGCGCGACAATCGCCGAAGAACTTCCCAGGGTGATGGACATTTCACTGGCCAGCAGTTCGCGCTCCGGAGGCAACTCCTCGGGCAGACCATAGAGGATCAGGTCCAAATTGAGTTCGCCGGCAATGGTTACGTCGAAATTGGCCACTTGACGATTAGCCTCCCACTTTCAAAGCATGCCGCTCAAGAAACACGACAGGAATACAGGTTACTGCATTCCTGCCGCGGGTACAGGCCTGAAAGCCGTTTGCTTCCAAACAAGTTCAGCGATTCCGTCACTGCACAGTTACCGTGACAGAAGCGGTGGTCCGTCCGAATTGATTCGTTGCATACAGAGTGTATGTTGTCGGTGACTGTCGGTGCGACCACAACACTGGTCCCGCGCAACGGTCCCGCCTGCGGATCAATAATGTTGTAGGTGCTGTTGCTTACGCTCCAGCTCAACGTCACTGGTTGACCAGCCATTACACTTGTTGGATTAGCCGAGAAGCTACTGATTGCAGGTGATGAACCAGTTGGTACATTCGCGGGAGTGAAAATTGTACCCGTCTGCACCGCTTCGAAATTAGAAGCGGTAATTTGCTTAAGCAAATTGAGATTGGTGTTGTTCCAGCGATTATCGGGCGCGCCGCTGATGAAAATAGCGCTGCCATTGTCGGCAAGAATTAACCCGTATTTCTTCATGGCAGTCAGGATCACTTGATCATCCGCGGGGTAGCCGGAAATATTGAAGCTCGCCTTCAGACGTAACCGAAGACCCATGGGCGGGGCATTAGGATCGGTGTTCGTCGAAGCCCAGTGGGTGGCGGGAAGGACGAACGCCCTCTGCGACGTGGGAACGGTGAAACGCAAAGCATGATTGATCGCACCGGCGGCGACTTCGTCATACCGAACCAACCCGACGAATACAGGCAGCCCGGCCGCATCAGCCGAAGTCCAGGTGTAGGGCCGTTGCGCGTTAATAGTCATGTTCCAGATGGCGGTCGCATCAGCGCTCCACTTCCCTTTAGTCAGCGCGGCATTGTAGAGCTCATATAGCCAGCAGCCATCTTTCTCGAGCACCAGCACATGGCGATCGCCGTTGCCAGGCTTGGGATATCCCTCTATGAGCGCGTTGGAGGGAATTGGCTCGGGACCGGGATCACTTTCATCGAAGAAAGCTCCAAGAGTTACTGGCACTTTGGCCTGGGTTCCGGCCACAACCTGATAAGGTATGCCGATTGTCTGGTTGTGAAAAGTACCTGCCCCGAAATCTGGATGAAGGGTTACGGTTGATCCGATGAAGTTGATGTAGTTCGCGGAATTCGGATCGACCGGCGCGGCGGAAATGTCGGTGTTCCACAAACTGGTGGACTGAAATGGCACAAAACCGTTAAGACTGGTGAGCTGACCTACTGTCATCCCACTGCAAGTTCCAGCTTGAGGGAATGCGGTCCCGCAAAACAAAAATAAAGCAGTCACCGCGAGGGCAAACGAGTGGTTCAGAGTGTGTCTCATATGTCTCCTTCAGAATGCTGCTGAGCAGCAGTTGGGGTTGACCATTGCGTTCCCAGCGATCGGGAACGCGCAAGCACAGACAGACGAGATGGCGTCCCCTCGATACGACAACGACTTCCGATAATTTGTTTAGCGATACCGTCATCGCTCTTTTTTCTTCACCAGTTTGAGCAGGCCAAACCGTTCGGGGACGTGAAAGGTGTCGCCCATCGGAGCCCGCCAGGCAACCTCTTGCCTGTGGGACTCGGGCCCCTGGCTACGAAACAGGTTTACGCGCAGGCCATTGCCCGGAGTTGCCGGCCGTTTATCAATCGCCGAATACGGGATTCGCATCGCGCCGTACCAGACGTGCGCCGCCTGATCGACGCGTGCGGAAACCTCGAATCCCGAGTTCCATGTCCAACCCTCCTCGTGGTGCGGCTTGTGGAGATCTACGTCGAGATCAATCCATTCGCCTTGCGGCGAAATTTCAAACTCCTTGTAACGCTGGATGTCATTAAAGTCCGAGCCAATGAATACTTCGGCCACGTCCCAATTCCAGAGCTGGTTGGTTTCGCTCTCCGTGTTCGGATTTGGCTTCAAAGAGAGTTCCTGGTACGGGCAGACAAATAAGAAATAGAGATTCTTGTCCGTCCAGCGGGTGCGCACTTCCGTGCGATCCCGGGGAATGCGGTTGCCGTGAGAATCCTTCTCCATGTTCACAGGCCGCGCCCCGCGCCAGAATTGGGAGGAAGGGTTGGTATCGAGAGCGGGATCTTTTGCTGCCCAGGTGCTCTCAATCGCGTTGTCGGCAGCCACCGCCAGACTCGAGCCCACGAGCGCGAAACCTACCAGTTTAAGAAAGCCATTCATCCAAATGCTCCTGCACGAAGACGTCATCGTGTAAATGCGGATATGACCGACAGACGCGATCGATTTCCTCGCTCTGGCCAGGAGAAAGATCCTCATGCACATCGAGACACCACCGGCCTCTAAGCAATCCCTGGCGCCGCAGAACTTCGTGAATTCCGGGAATGCAGCCGCGAAAATCGTGGGCGGGATCAAACAGCGCTGCGTTCGCATCCGTCAACTGCTGCGTTAATCTCAACAGTTCGAGAAGGTCTGAAGGTGACCGGCGCTTGACACGCTCAAGGTGACAAACCGCCGTCTTGGTCCAGACTGCCCACTGACCAAGAAGGCCGCCGGCAAATCGAATCCGCCCGCCACCGAAATCAAATTCTGTGAGCAAGTCGAGCAAAATGTGGTCGTCATTGCCGGTATACAGAGCTATGTCTTGCGCTCGACCGGAGTCGGCCACAGCTCGCACCACGTCGAGGGTTTGATAGCGGTTAAACGGCGCAACCTTGATAGCCACGAGGTTTTCAATTTCCGCCAGCTTGCGCCAGAACGCGTACGGCAGCACAGGACCGCCAATGCTGCTTTGCATGTAAAACCCCATGATTGGAATAATTGAGGCGATCGAGCGGGCGTGATGGAGCAGCGTGGCAATTGGCTGGTCGCCCAAATCAGCCAGGCTCAGAAGTGCGGCATCGTAACCTAAGTCTGCAGCGAGGTCCGCCTCAGCGTGCGCCTGGGCTTGCTTTCCGCAGACGCCCGCTATCTTTACAACTTCCCTGCCCCGCATCTCTTCCATGGCCAGTTCCAAGACCGGTCGCAATAACGCGAACTTCGCGTCCCGGATCGCGAATTGAGTCGTGTGAACGCCGACCGCGATTCCTCCTGCACCTGCCGCCATGTAGTAGCGAGTAAGGGCGCGTTGGTGCCGTTCATCAAGCTTGCGTTCGGCCGTCAAAGCCAGCGGGTGAGCAGGAATTACCAACCCAGAGAGCAACTTTTGACGCAGGTTCATCAGAACTTTCCGTCCCGCGTAGCGAAATGAGTCGGCTTGTTCAGCATGGCGCCGTCGCCGCGGATCCAATCTGCAATCCATTCCACGACTTGTGAAGGTTTTACGTCTGGACATCCAAGAAGCGCGTGGGACTTGGCTGCATTGCTCAGAAGAGCTGTCGGGCTCTCTTCAAACTCGAAAATTGGCTCGATGCTGAAGTGTCGTCCGAATTCCTCAGCAACTTGGCGCACAGAGAGAGTTTCGGGTCCAGTCACATTCAAAACGAGCGGCGGAGATTGGCAGTGCGCGAATGAACGGAGACACCCAGAGTTCGCATCTCCCTGCCAGATCACGTTCACGAATCCCATCCGGAGATCGACGGGCCGGCGCTCGAACACCGCTTGCCCAATGTCAGCGAGCACTCCGTAACGAAGTTCGACGGCATAATTCAGGCGCAAGATTGTGACCGGCGTACCCCAGCGATGGGAACCGTACTCGAACATGCGCTCGCGCCCCAGCGCCGACTGCGCGTACTCTCCCTGCGGATCAACTGGATCGGATTCCACGGCTCCGCCTTGCTGCACAGGCTGAAGCGGATAAACATTCCCCGTGGAAAATGCGACGATGCGGGAATCGCGATAACGTTCCGCGACCAGCCCTGGCAGATACGTATTCATTGCCCAAGTCAGGTGGGCCGAACCGGTGGTTCCAAATTTGCGAGCTGCCATGAAGATGACATTTCGAGCGTCGGGCAGTTTGGCGAGCGTTCCCGGATCGAGCAGGTCGCAAGCGATCGTTTCGATGTTCTGAGACGAAAGCGCGCCACGCGGGTTGTCGTCAACGAAACGAGAGACGGCGATGATTCGCTTCTCAACCTTAGCTTGATCCGCGGCTCTGCGCGCCAGGGCAGCCAGGCTCGGTCCCATCTTGCCGCCGGCTCCCAGGATCAGCAGCTCACCGTTGAGTGCTGCCATAGCAGAGACGTCGGCCGCGGTCGGCCGCGACAGTCTCTCTTCTAATTCCGCCACTGTCCTGACGCTTGGCATTATCCGAACTCGAATCCCGCGATTGCGAAGACCATCTCTTCGCGCCCACGTAGTGGCTTGCCACGTCCCATGCGAGTCAAGCACCGCTGCCGTGTGAAGCCCAATTCCGAAGCGAGCGCGACTGCATTCTTGTTCGCGGGCAGCAAATCCCACGACCAACTGGTGTGAGCAGCAGTGTTGGTCGCATCGATGATGATCTCTCGCGCCGCCGCGAGATCATTAGCTATGCAGGGACCGAGATACTGGGTTGTGCGTCCAGGCCTGGAAAACAAGAAAGCGTTGGACGTTAATTCCAGAGCGCTCCGTTGCGCTAGTGTCTGCAGAATGTTCGAACGATCTGTGCCGAAAGCCTGAGAGTCCAACTCTCTCAAGTGTGGCGAGAGCATGTAGGAACGCGAGGATCTATCGGATTTCGAGCGTTGCGATTGTGCGGAGCCGGGCCGGGACCATCGCTCGACTGGCTGTTGTGCCTTAAAACCAAACTTCTCATAGATTGGTTTGCCATCATCGGTCGCGTCTAACTTGACGGTTTCGATTCCCAGCGAGTCAGCGCGATCCAGCGCAGCAGCCAGCAGACGGCGTGCGAAACCACGCCCACCATAATTTGATCTGGTCAGGACCATGCCAATCCACGCGAGCCGCTGTGAATAACACAGAAGAGTTATGGTCGAAACTAGTCGGCCGTCGGCTTCGATTGCAAAGCAGTTGGCCGGCGCCAGTTCCATCAGCGTGCGCCAGTCGTCGGCCGTCTGGTTCCACCCAGCCGCGGTCGAAAGTTCGGCAGCCGCAGTAAGATCGTCAGCGTTCATGGGCCGTAGCTGCTCAGTCGAAATGTCCATTCCAACCATCAGTTCTGTCGAAACCATCGCGCAAACTGCGGAATCACGACTTCAGGCTCGGCGAGTTCCGGCCGCCATTTCTTCTCCCATTCGAATGACACAAAACGGTCGTAAGCAACTTCGGTCAGTTTTGCCAGAATTTCGCGCAAGGGAAATTTTCCCGAACCGGTGGGCACTGGTTCCCAGACGCCGTTATGACTGTTTAAGTCCCTCAGGTGCACGTGCCGAAGCGCACTTCCAAATGCATGAGCGGCGTCGCGCGGATCTTCTTTGCCGTCCGTAAAACAATTCGCAGGGTCCCACACCAGCCCAACGTTTGGGCAATCAGCCTGCTCGACAATTCGCATGGTTTCCGCAGAGGACGCGAAGTCTCCGTGGGTCTCCAGCCAGACCTCGACGCCGATGTCTTTCGTCTCTTCTGCAAGACATCGAACGCCTTCCGTGATCCAGTCGCGAGTGGAATTGCGGTCCGCGCCCGGCTGAATCTTGTCTCCGAAAACGCGAATGCCCTGCGAACCAAGAGCCGTTGCCAACTGCGCCATACGCTTCCCTTCCTCGACCCATTGATCCCGTTCACTCCGATCGGGCGAGTGGAAGCGGCAACTCGTGCCCACACATGTAATAGACAGCCCGCTATCGGAGATCATTCGTTTCGCCGCAGCCAATGCCTGGCCCTGAAAAGCGGGCAACTTCCAAAGCGAGTCTTCCCCTTCCAGAAATCGCAACTCGACTCCGTCATAGCCTGAACTGAGGGCAATCTCGATCACCTGGGGCAGCGTCCAGGTGGGGCACGCCAGAGTTGAGAAGCTCGCCTTCATGTCTCAGGTCATCCGCTGCAGCATCGCCTTTGTTACGCAATTTTTCACCGCCCTGCTGCGAAAGAAGTTTTCCAGATCATCCATGACGGTCGTAGCGATCTCTTGCCGAACTTGACGGCTACTGCCGGCGATATGGGGTGTGACAATCGCTCCCGGCAACTTTCGCAAAGGATGCGCCACAGGAAGCGGCTCGGCTGGATCAGTCACATCCAGAGCGCAGCGAAGGCGTTTGCGCTGAACTTCCCTGGTCAGAGCTGCCAAATCCACCAGGCCACCTCGCGCGATATTTATGATCACAGCCCCATCTGGCAGCAATGACAAAGCTTTGCGATCGAGCAGACCGCGCGTACGTTCCGTTAACGCCGCCGTCAAAACGAGAAGTTGGGCCCGCCGCAAGAGCGGCTTCAGTTCGCTGAAAGAGACTGGATAGTGCTCACTGAGAACGCGCGGCGCAAATGGGTCGTAGACGATCCAGTGAAGGTCGAAGCCGCGCAGTAAATCCACGAGTGCGCGTCCCACCCGGCCAAAACCGATCATGGCGACTTCGCGAGTCGCGAGATATTCTGAGGTACCGTGAAGGTGGACGTCGGAGTACTCACGGTTCGAGGGCTTTCGAAGTCTGTCGCGGTAGCGGTCGACGTCGCGCGCGCAATAAAGCAGAAATGCTGCACCCAGCTCCGCGGTGGCGCGAGCCATCGGACCCGCTGAATTCGTAATTGTCAGCTTGTCGAACAACTGGGTCGCGAATCGCGACTTCACCTCTCCTCCGCAATGCGCGATAATCCGCAATTTGGGAGCGGTTGCAAGCAAATCATCGCCCAAATAGGGGCTGTCCCAGGTGGTGAGCAGGCCGTCGGCCATTGCGAGCTTACGCTTGAACGCCACACTGGCAGTGCGGCCGGAGATCCTTTCCCAGGTGAATGAGCGACTCAATCGCGCCTCATGTGCCGGCGGGAAGAAAGAAGCGAATAAATCCCGTCCAGCCGAAACCAAGAGCCTAGGGCGCATGGGCGAACAGTTTACCATCGCCACGCCTGTGAATGGTTCTTTTTGTTTGTTATTAGCTTCCAATCGGACGAAAAAGACAGTATAAGAAAGCAGTGGAAGCATGAACAGCGCAAACCTAGTTGATTATTCCGTGATCGGAATCTACGCCCTGTTAATGGTCGTGGTCGGCATTTATGTAATGCGATTCAACCGGGGAGCTGCGGAGTATTTTCGCGGCGGCAGCCGAATTCCTTGGTTAGTAGCTGGTCTGAGCTGTTTTATGTCCGGATTTAGCGCCTGGACTTTCACCGGCGCTGCGGGCGTCGCGTACCGAAGCGGGATTGCCGCGGTTGGACTTTACATCGGCAATGCCGCCAGTTTTCTTCTGGGGTATTTCATATTCGCCCAGCGATGGCGGCGCAGCCGTGTCACCACGGTCATGGAGTACCTCTCGGACCGCTTCAATCCGGTGACTCACCAGACGTTTTCGTGGGTGACGATCTTTTTCCAATTGTTCACCAGCGCCAGCACACTCTACGGCCTTAGCCTGTTCATCTCTTCAGCCTGTGGGTTCCCGGTAACGTGGACCATCATCGCAGCCGGCGCATTGATCATCTTCTATTGTGTGGTGGGCGGACTCTGGGCCGTCGTAGTTACGGACTTTCTTCAGGCCTCTATCCTGATGCCCTTCTGCCTGGTTCTGGTAATCACATCGTTGGCCAAGGTTGGGGGTGTCACGGGACTGGTGCACTCCCTTCCACCGGCAATGAAGACCATTCACTTCTCTGGAGAATTCGGCTGGGTATATCTGGTCTCATGGACGATCATGGTTTCATTCGGATACAACACCAGTGCCATGGCGCAGCGCTACTTCAGCGTTGACGACGAGCGCTCGGCGCGTAAAGTTGCGCTCCTGTGCAGCGGCCTTTTTTTCGTGGGAGCCTTTCTTTGGTTCCTTCCACCCATGGCGATGCGCGTTATCTATCCTGATTTGCACGCCGTTTGGCCAGCGCTCGCGAACCCCAGTGAAGCTTCATATGCGGTGGCGAGCCTTACGCTACTTCCACACGGCCTGATCGGCGTAATGCTCGCAGCCATGTTCAGCGCCACCATGGCTAATCTTTCCGCACAATTCAATCTGAAGTCGGCAATTCTCTCGAAGGATGTCTATCAGACGTTGATCCGAAAGAATGCCGGAGAACGCGAACTGCTAGCGGTGGGCTGGATCAATACTTTCTTGATTGGTGCGATGACCACGGGAATCGCCACTTTCATGGCGGCGAGCGGAAAGAGCGTTTTTCAGATCATGCTCACGTTCAATACTCTAATTTCGTTGGCCTATGGGCCGCCAGCACTGCTGGGATTGGTGGTGCGCCGAACGCCGCCGTGGTCTGGACTGGCGTCTTTCATGACCGGATTGGTGCTGGGAATCCTGGGCGCGTTTGTTTTTCACTGGTCACTGATTCAGCAGGTGGCGATCGTCATTCCATCGTCTTTCGGAGTATTTTTCCTGAGTGGCTTGTTTGACCGAGGAGACAGCCTGGGGCGGACAAGATTGTTTAGGAATCTGAATACTCCGGTCAACGTTGGCGTGGAGCTGAAGGACTCGCCCGACTTCACCGGTGAAGTCTTCCGGTTTCTGAGCCGCACGATTGCCTCCATCGGATTACTGAGTCTTTTGCTACTGCTAACAGCTCCATCAAACCAGCGCGGCACAATTCTATGGTTTGCGGGCCTCACGCTCTCAATCAGTGTGGCGCTGCGCTTCGTGCGAGAGTCCGCAGCAGCCAGTGCAGCTGTTGCTGCGGATTACGAAGATGGCGTGCCCGTGACATCCCGCAACGCATGATTTCTACGGTGTGCTATTTGCCAGCGCCAGACGTGTAAGGTGATAAGTCAGCATCTGGTCAGGAAAGAGGAGTGCAGAACGGAATTCCGTGTCTGCTTGCTGAGAACGCCCTACCGCGCGGTCGAGCATGGCGGCGTTGTACAACCACCATCCGGTTCGCGAACTAATTTCGCTGGTGCTCCTTGTGCGCTGAAGTATGGACTCAAGCTTTTGTCTTCCTGAATCCTGCTCGAAGCCCGGTAATTCATGCGAAGCTTTCCAGCTCCATACCGCGTCTTCTAAATCAGTTTGCTCGGCAGCATGTTTGAAGCTTACTTGCGCCTTGTCGTGTTGCGAGCAGCTTTTGTACAAAGTCCCTAGCAAGTAACCGATCCTCGCCGAACGAAGCAGAGGTTCAAGACCGTCACGAGTGAAGGGCATATCTGGGACCTCGGCTCCCAAATGATCAGCCGCGGAAATAGCTTCAGAGCAATGTCCGTGATTTGCAAGTGAGAGCGCTTTCTGTAGCTGCACCTCAATCCAGACCTGGCGGACGTTTGTCCCGCCCTCTTCACGCTGAAAAAATCTATTGTGAAAAAGGGCTACAGCGCGGTCATAATCCCCCGCCTCCACCAGATTCAGGATGAGCTCATAGACAAGGTGGGATGGCATGTGAGCTCGATGGGGATAACTCTCAAGCGCTGCCACCCGGTCACGGGCTGGCCTGCCCAAGATGCTGAGTGTCTGATCGAGTCCGGTATAGAGTTCGACGTTCGCAGGATCACTTCGCAGGCCCTCCTGAAAAACCGCGAGCGCCTGTTGCGGATCGTTTTTCACGTGCAATAGAGCACGGCCCATGCTGGCGTGCAGGACTGGAGTCTGGGGATTGAATTTGCGAGCTTGAGTCCAGTGGTCAAGAGCCAGGTCAGTAAGTCCGCGGGAGAAGTAAAGCGTTCCGAGCAGATAATGGGCGTTGGCATCCTGTGGATTTGTCCGTAGCGCTGCGCTCAAGACGTCGATATCTTCCGCCCGGCTGGGAAAGACATATGCGGTGGAGAGTTTCGACGCCGCATTGAAATCGGCCGCGCTGGATTGGCCCACGTTTTCGCGACAGTACCCGCGGAAGTAGGCCACCATCGGATGCCGCTGTGGAGGGAGCGCGCCAGGTTCGGTTTCATCTGCAACCGCAGCTGGATAGTCGCGAGAAAGGACCTCAAGAGCGCGCGAGTACAAGCCGAGCCGCATATACTCTGCCGCGATATTCAAAACGCGCTCAGCGTCATCGGCGAGATGAGGCAGATCAGGCTTCTGCACCTCCTCGAGCAGAAAATAACGTTGCGGGAATCGGGCCAACCATTCCTGCGCCAGCCTGTCCGCTTGTGAGGTTTTGCTTTCGGCTCGCAGGACTGCGGTTAATTCTTCGGCAGTTCGAAGATCGTCTGGCGCGACTTGCCTGACTTCCTGAAAGTAAGACTCGGCCTGGTTCAGGTTGCCTTCGCGGGCGGAAAGTTCGCCCAAACGCAAACCTGCGGCGGCCCGGAAGGCAGGCAGTCGGTATGCCGACTCGTAGGCTTCGCGCGCACCGCGAGTTTCTCCCAGGCCCTCGTATGCAATCCCCAAATAATAGGAAACCTCTGGGTCCGAAGTATCGCGGGCTTGGACTGGTTCAAGATAGGTTTGCGCCTCTTTGAAACGCAACAAACTCGCACACAAACGTCCTTCCGCCTTGCGCGCATCAAAGCTCTCCGGAAATTTTGCGACCGCATCTTGGTAAGTTTGCAGCGCCTGAAGAAGCCTGCCGTTAAGCTCCTGCTCGTTTCCGAGCTGGATCCAATCGTCCTCGGTTCGCTTGTCAGGCTCGGGAATACGGTAAGAGGGTTGCGGTCCAACGTGGATTTCCTCGGCCGGGGTCCAGTCGTATTCGCCCTCGGTGTGTCGCAATAACACCGCGCCCTTGGCATCGCGAAGTTCAAACGTATATTTCTGCTGCGGGTCAGCATTGGGGATCTCATGCGACCACGTGCGCTCCGGCGTGAGATCAGTTTTTGTTTCGAAGACTCGCTTATCTCCCGCGGAAATGAGTAGCCTGGCGTCATGCAAAAGCTGGTTCACATTCAGGCCAGCAACGAGTGCGCTCGCCTGACGGCTCAAGTTGACGACGCCGGTCAGATTGGCCCGGGAAATTCCACCGATTTCCCGCACCGGCATCCAGTATTCGGAGAGGCTGATGGTCTGGCGAGGTTCGAGAAACGCATAAGTTTCTTGATTCCGAAACAGCCCCGCCTGAACTTCCACATAGGCGCTGTTGTTATCGGAGAGTGCCTTGCGCCAATCAAGCCCATCCGCATCTGAACCCCATGACCAGATTTTCTTTGCGGGAAGCTGTGCGAAATCGGCGAAGTGTACAGTTCCCGTATCCGTGTGCGGATTCCACACTCCCATGAAAGGCTCGCGGCTGCCGTGGACAAACAGCGACACCGGCCCCTTGGTGTGATTCTTGATTGTGCTGAGGTCATTGCCGTCGGCTTCGACCGGCCATGGCTGCACTTCGCGAAATCCATGGCTCGCCGCGAATCGCATAGGATACTGAATCCGCGAGTCGTCCCACACCTGGACTCCTGCGTTGTTCCACCAATAGAAACGATGCCGCACGTCACTGCGATTATTCAGCGTAACCCGCTCTTCCAGCACGGTCGAATGAGGACGAAGAATCAGTTCGACCGTCCACTGCATTCCGTAAACGCGGTCGATATTTCCGACCTCGACGGACGCGCTGCCATCGTCGTTTTTTCGGTACGCAAAATCGACGGGCGAGGCTGTGACCCAGTTATGCGAAACCGGAAAATTGAACTCGATGCCAAATGCCGCCCATGCGCCGCGATAGGCAACCTCGGCTTTCTTAATGGAAGGGTTTTCGTAAAAGATCGGCTTGCCGCTGATCTTGTCGGTGCAGCTATATAGGTGCCCGCCGATGTCCGGCAAGACTGAGCATTTCAAATACTCGTTTTCGAGAAAGAGTGCGCGCCAGGCGTGATCAACACGATGGTCGGTCAAATTGTGGCGAAGAGTGTACGGATAGTTGAAGCGATTATTCGAGTATTGGTCGAAAGGAGGATTGGGATCTGGCGGGCCTTCCTCATACGTGGGCAGCGTCAAGGTATCTTGCCACACACGTACCTGGGCCGCAGCAGATGGAAAAATAATGAGTAAAGACGCAAACGTCAGCAATGAACGCTTCATATTGTGATTTGCAGTAGCCGCGCAGCATTCTGGATGTAAACCTTATGCAAGATTGACTCGGGTAGCTCAATTCCATAGATTCGCCAGCGGCCCTGTGGCGGCACCTTCGCCGGAGCATAATCAAAATACTCGTCGTCGGTTTCGAGAAAGCGGAAGTAGATTTCGTAAAGCTTGTCATTAAAAACTTGCTGCGGGAATTCGTCTCCGTGCGGCGTGGCATCGGTTCCGAACAGAATACGGTCTTGATAGCGATCGAAGAATCGGCGAGAAGTTCTGGGTTGTCGTCCCAGTTCCCCCACGCGAGCGGCCGTGTCCACGGTCATGTTGGGGAAACGGTCTAGGTTTTCGGAGACATTGGCCAGGTTCTCGGAGAAATTACCCACGTGCAAAACGATGAACTGGGTTTTGGGATGGCGTGCGAAAACGCGATTCCGAGCTTCAAGCAGTTCGGCATTGCTAGGGAAATCATGATCGTAGAATGACCAGTCAGGGTGGTTATTGAGCTCCTCGTATCGCTCGTTGAACCGATCTGTGGGCGTGAAGAATGCAATTGGATCCGAGACGTGGATCGCGACCGGCATGTTCAACTGTCCGCAGGTGTCCCACATGGCATCGAATCGTGGGTCGTCGATTTTCACCAACTTACCTGATGTGAGGTTTTCGCGCAGGTAGAGACCGAGTGTCTTCAAGATTTTTAGACCCCTGGCTCCAGCGTGATGAGCTCGTTCGATAGCATCTGCCTGAAGGCACGGGTAGTTGGGCTCCAGAAATTTCGAGTACGAAGGCTCGGTGAAGGTGTAGAAGCGTCCCGGAAATGCTTTGTCGTATTTGGTAACAGCCTCGACCAGGCCATTATCGAACCCACCCGTCAGGTTCACCATTGCCCGGATATTCTTTCGATCCATCACTGCAAGAAGCTCTTCAGCTTTGCCCAGATATTTGCGCTCCGCTGCCAATTCGATTCCGTTCTCCGATCTCACGGAAAGGGATATGTGAGTGTGGATATCCACTGCTGGAAAGCGGGCGCGCTCAACACGAGTTGAGCGCACCTGGAGCATGCTCTTGGGCTCGTAGTCAGCCAGCGCCAAACGTCCGGGCGGTGAACTCTCTTGCGGACTCGTTTCCGGCACAGGCCGCGCGAATGCCTGGGTAGAGCCGGTCCGTGCGGAAGCGCCAAGCGCCAGGCCCAACCCGCGCAGCCACTGTCGTCGGTTGATCAATTGCCATCTCCTGATGGATTGCGAGTTGCGGATGATGATCCGCCGGCGGGAAAGTGCAAAGTAAAACTCTGTACCACTCGGTTAATGACTCCGCTCTCGGATGGGGAATCAGGGCGCAAGCCCTCATGCATGCAGCGGAAGAATCCCAGCAGTTGCCCTACCACTACATCGATTACAGGTGCGCTGTCGTCACCTGCCTCAGCCAAGCCGGGGCAGTCGATAACAACATCGTGGTCGCGCACTACGTCTGCAGGAACATCAGCACCGACTACCAGCTTCAGCAGCCCGAGATTCTTCTGATCGAGCTCGCGCATCAGATCGCACTCATAGGCTCTGACTGTGGGATCGGAAGACAAGAAGCAGACTACGAGTGTATCCAGATGCACATAGCTCATAGGGCCATGCCGCAGCCCTAGATAGGTTTCAGCCATGGCGCTCACCTTTCCGGCAGTCATTTCCAGCATCTTCAACGCGGCTTCGCGAGCTGCACCAAGCCGTGCGCCCGTTCCCAAAAATACTACTCGCTGGAAATTCAAGGTCGCGACTTGCGCCAAGGTCCCAAAATGATCCTGGAGAAGTTCGCCGGCAATTCCACTTAGCTTTCGACAGCGCGATTGGTACAGATTCGATGCCTGCAGAAATCCCAGGAACTGGGCGGCAATCACGAGATTAGTGAAGCTGCTCGTCATTACCAGGCTGCGATCATTCGTGCCATCGTCGAGTGCGATCACTTGCACCTGGGAGTCGCCAGGAAAGCTTGTCGCCAGTTTGCCGCTTGCGTTGCAAGTTAGCACCAGGTGCCGGAGTTGGGGATCCAATTCCAATAGCAGCGCCAGCGCGCCAACACTCTCAGGACTGTCCCCGGATCGGGCCAACGAAACCACAAGTCCTGGCCTCTCCAGGGGTAGCGCTTTGGCGCCATGGGTGAGTAACACACCCCCGCCCACTGCCAGCGTGTTTACCGCGAGCTGATCCTGTAAAGCCAGCCGCACACAGTGCCCTGCATACTCGGAACTACCAGAACCCGTCAGGACCAGGTTCCGTACGCCGGCAAGGCAAGAGCGCAGATCGGAAGCGAGCAACGACATTTGCTCAGCGGTATGGATCCAGCTTGAAGGTTGCTGGAAGATTTCCCGCAGAGTGTGAAAATACCCGCGCCTGTGCTGCTCTTCCTCAGGCGCACTGAGCAACCTGGCGGCCTCCGGCTGGCGCTCGCAGATATCGCGTAGCCAATCCGAAAAAGCAACTGTTGTGCTGAACGTCACCCGAACATCCCTTCAAATACTTGCGCCAGAACAATTGTCCGGCTCTCAGAGCGCAAAACGAAAAGCAGATGCGAAACCCTATTTGCCCGGCTGCAGCTCCGGAGTCGCGATATCTACTGGCTCATCTCGCCCGATCAAAGAGCCGTGCCAAACACTGCCGCCGAAAGTGGATACATAAACCTTGTTCCGGTCCACCGGATCGAGAATCACCCGATATGACCACTTGAAATTGAAACCCGGAATCCGGGACCAATGTTCTCCGCGATCATTCGAGCGCCACGCCGAAGATTCAAAGCCTGAGGCATAGAGGACATTGGCGTCATTCGGATCGATAGTAACGTCGTAAACATGGCGGTCACCATCGAAAATTTGCCGCCAATTGCGGCCGCCGTCCTCTGAAAGATAAATGCCTCCGCCATCACCGTGCGTTCCCGAAGCGCGCGCCCATGCAGAAAGATATAGGCGCTGCGCAGCCTTCGGATCGATGGTTACCGCATTGGGGCCATTCACATCTTTAGGAAGCGGCACCGATTCCCAATGCTCGGCGCCGTCTTTTGAACGATACAGCGCGCCGTCGTTCGCATTTCCAATGCTGCCGTCCTCTGAACGCCGCGCAATCGCGACGTAGAGAGTTCCATCGGAAGCCAACGACAGCCGCCAAACAAAGGGCTGCCGCTGAGTGATACCTTGATTTTTTAAAGACCAGGTTTTGCCACCATCCGCGCTCTTGTAAACCCCGCGTCCGAATCCGGCCACGTACAAAATACGAGCGTCGGGCGGACTATTGGGATCGAACAGAATGTGGGTTGCAGCGGTTTCGTCCATTCCCGTATTCGACTTTGTCCAAGTCTTTCCGCCGTCATTGCTCATGCAAACTCCACCTTTGTAGTTGGCAACGTCTTGATGCCGCCACATCTTCGGACGAGGCAAGTCATGGGTGTAGCTATTCACGCTCCACATGCGGCCCCGAACTTTGGGATCACTCGCGAGCCAATACGTTGTATTCAGCCATTCCTCCGGCACCCCCATGGTGGAGCTTTGCCATGTCGTGCCGCCATCCTCGCTGCGGAACAGGCCTATATCGGTGTAAGTCAGGAATTGGCGGTCCGAGTCGAACGGATCAAAATGAATGCCGTACACGTTAGTGACATCAAGGCCAGTGCTGACCCACTCGCCCGAAGATATTTTGCGCGAGTAAGCAGCCCACCAACTGGCCCCGCCGTCAGTGGTTTTCATGGTCCGACCCAAGTCAGTGCCGTAGCAAAGATTCGGATCCTGATCGGCGACTCCGAGCTCCAGCGGATTTTCTCCCCAGCCCACGCCGAAGCGTTCAGTGATCCAGGCATCGTGGACATTTGGCGCTGCAGCGCCGGATTCCTTCCATACCAGCTGCCACGAATCTCCCGCGTTTTCGGTTTTAGCCACTCCAATCCAGGTTTTTCCATCCAGCGACAGATCGCTGTAAGAGACGTATGCGACATCGGCGTGCTGACGGCTGGTCGCGATGGCTCGTACTTTCGCTCCCGAGCCTGGCAAAGAAGATTGTTGCCAGGTGTTGCCACCGTCCTTCGAACGGAAGATCCCTTTCTCGGACACTCCGTAGATAATCGGCAGCGAAGCAGAAGTGAATCCTCCAGAGGTGTCCCTAAACGTGACAGATTCCGGAGCATGGAAGTTGTGCATTTCCGAGCCGCGTTTCACGGAAACAAAATGCTGTCCGGCGATGAACAAGGTGCGAGAGTCCCGCGGAGAATGTGGATCAACCCAGATTCGGCGCGCGGTTTCGGGTAAAGCGTCTTGGCGAAGCCATGTCTCTCCTGAATCCTGAGATGCATACAGAGCCGGATGGCCCTTATCGCCAGCGACTGCGTATAGAACCTTGGAATTCGCAGGATCAATTGCGAGAGCTGCAACTGCACCCAGCGGGTCGGGATCAGCGACAAGGTTCTCGTCCGCATGGTCAGATCTCATCACGATTGATTTAATCTTTGTGGGATTCGGATACACCAGCTTCCAGGTCTCACCCGCGTCGATGCTTCGCCACAATCCGGTGGCTTGCGCGTACATAACTTTTGGATCGAGGGGGTCGAAAACGAAAAAGCGGACCACCCCGCGAAGATTAAACATCCGCCACGATTGCCCTCCGTCACGGGTAATGTAGGCGCCGGTCATGTCGCAGGAGACAAGGACCGTATTCGGATCGTGAGGACTGATGGTGGGATTGAACATCGCGCCCCCACCGCCGGGGCCTAGAACTCTGAAATCGCCGGGGCGGACGCCAAATGCAGACCCTGCGAGGGCGAAGAATAGAATCAGATGTTGCCCCATTTTTGCCATTTGATTCTTTCTTTTACTTTCGATATCTTTGCTTCACCACTTTCCGGCAAAGTCGGCAAAATGTCAACGGCAAAGTGGGCAATCGCGGTCGAACGATGCAGAGAAGAAGCGTTCTGAAAGGTGCCGCACTGCTGGCGGCAATTGGTCCCGCCGCTGGATTTGCTCAAGGTTTCGGAAATCAAGAATTCAGTTCGCCGATAGTTTCTCGTGACCGGCTTGAGCAAGGTCCATTTGATATTGATCAAGACGAGGGTTGGCTAACCGCCCTTTTCACCACTCCTTCCGAGAAGCCGTTACGCAACCCCGGGCTCGGTTTGGTGGGTTACACGTGGGAAGAAGGCGGCCCGTCACTAGCTGCCCGAGCCGGCCGCGAGACGCTGGAACAACACATCGAAAACATTTCCAGTCTGCCATTCGTTGATGTTCTTTACATCCGTTGCGATTGGCGGAATGTGCAATCTCGCCCGGGCAGGCTGGATCTTGACCCAGTTTGGAAGCTCACGCTTGATGCCGCCAAAAGCCGCGGTCTGCGGGTAGCTTTCCGTGTGCAGCTTTCGAGTCCAGTATTCCAGCCAGAACAAATTGCATTACCAACATTTCTGCGCTCGCGAATTCCGATGGTGAAGATCGGACGCATTCCCGGGCATGGAAACTCGGAATATGTTGAGCCTCGGTACGACCATCCGGAATTTCAAAAGGCTTTCATTGAACTCAACCACCTTCTCGCCGCGGAGTTCGATGGCAATCCTCTCATCGAATGGGTGGACATGATGCAGTATGGCTTCTGGGGTGAGGGACACACCAGTAATTTTCCCAATCCATTTCCCGACGATGTAGTCGCGGAGCGCACATTTGTTGAAATGACGGCGCTGCAACTTGAAACCTGGAAGAAAACTCCGCTCGCATTCAACACCCAGCCGGACATCAGTAAAGTTGGCAATCGGAAGACGCTGGCAATGGCAATGAGTGCAGGGGCATGGCTGCGCTCGGACAGCATCATCATCGAAGAGCCCATTCAGATCGACCAACTCGCAAATCGCCCTCCGTGGCTGGCGGCAATTCTTGAGGACGGTTATTTCCGCCAATATGACATTTCCAAACTGACGAAAGATTCGAACGGCGTGAATGTAATGGAAAATTACATGCTGCACACGCTCGATCTGCGATCGAACTACTGGTCCCTTTGGACGGAGTCTGCGAACCTCGCACGCTACAACGAGGAGTATCCGCGCGGCTTCGAGCGCCTGCGTACGAATCTGGGATACCGACTGCGTCCGTCGTGGGTCTGGCAACGAAAACGGCACGGCACATTCGAGCTGATCGTGGCAGTCTCAAATCGCGGAGTTGCGGGGGTTCCGGGAGTGCTGTGGTTGCGGGTGCAGAGTCCCGACGGCCAACTCAAACTTCGCGGCACACTCGATCCGGGTCATCCTCACGGCGGCGGCATTCGTCTTGGTTCGTTCCTCCTGCCGAAAGGCTTTGACGGAATAGTCAATCTCTCTGCCCAATTGGAAATTCGTCCCGGAGTGTTGAAGCCGGTTGCATGGGCATGCGAACAGCCGCTTAATCCCGACGGCTCAATCGCCGTCAACGTAAAAAGAAAGGACGATCCTGGCTGGAGAAAAGGAGTTTGATCCGTGACAGTCGGGTCTCCACCCGTGCATGGATCGGAGGTGGTGTGAGTAATTGTTCTTGCATTGTTCATTTGTCGGGCGAAGACTCAACCGGCGGTCTTGCCGAAGTGAGCAGCGATGCGGAATCCTTGTCGAGATAAATCGTCGTTCTCCGGTGAGTGCGCAAAATCGACGCAGGGGCGTTAGGACTGATCTCTCCTTCAAAACAGGCGGCCACCGCCCGTGCCTTTCTCGCATCCGGCACGATACCAATAATCTCTTGAGCTTTCAGGATCTGTCGCACGCTCATGGAGAGCGCCGTGAGAGGAACATCTGCAAAATTGGCGAACCAGCCCTCGCCCATTTGCTGCCGTCGGCAAGCCTCATCTAAATTCACGATCAGATACGGCTGCTCAGTATCAAAATCCGCGGGCGGATCGTTGAAAGCAAGATGCCCGTTTTCTCCGATCCCGGCGAACGCGACATCAACCGGAGCGCTAGCTAATTCTGCGCCGACTTCTCGCGCTACAGAAGCAGGGTCACTCTCTCCATCTAGCAAGTGATAGCGCACTATTCCTACTTTGTTGATCAAGCGTTTGAGAAGGTAACTGCGAAAGCTGGCAGGATGTGACAGTGGAAGCCCAATGTACTCATCCAGGTGAAACATCTCAACTCGCTTCCATTCAACATCAGGCGCGGCAGTCAGGGCATCCAGAAATTCGAACTGCGAAGCTCCGGTGGCGGCAATGAGGCGCGCGCTGCCTTTCTGAGAGATAGCATGCCGGATTTGCCCCGCAGCCTGCTCAGCCGCAGCATTCGCAAGTAGATGTTTATCTTTGAAAACTTTGATGATCATCGCGAAGTTCCCACACCTCCAAGCAAGTTACTGCAGCAAGTGCACGCGCAAACGAGCATCCTTGTGCCCGCGGAACGGAATGCGCAAAACACCCGCACGATCCGTGTCCGCGGTGGCAGTCCATAGGCGAACTCCCTGGAACAATCCCCCGCCCCATGTCTTTGTTTTGCCTCCGGTAAGATCGAGCTGGTATTTTGCTTCCGGCTTCAGTCCGGTCACGATCAGAGTTTCGCTCTCAACATCTGGAACTGTAACCTCGCCACTGATAACGGGCGAGTCAGTCGTGGCAAACAGTGCAAGCGTCTGGCCCGCGATGATCGCGCCGATAAGATTCACGCCATCCGCGAGCTCAACGTGGCGAGTTTTGGGATCGCCCTTGTCTCCGATCTCAAGCACATTTAGAAACAGGTCATCTTCGCTAGGCTTTGCTGGAGAAATCTCGATGCGCCACGCTCCGGGCACAACATGAAGCATGTTCGAAGGCATTATGCGCTTCAGATCATCGCCCCAAAATGTGTGCCACATTCTATTCAGATAAGGATCTGAGGGAAGTGGACCACCCTGCGCCTCTTCAATGGGCCAGTTTTTTCCGGTGCCCCACGCGCCCCCGTATTCATCGCCGGGCGCCCAGAACTCCCATCCCGGCCCGCCGCGCTTCACGACTTCACGTTCGCGCGGCAACAGTGTGTGCACAAGCAAGCGCCCGCTGCCGTCTTCGAAAGTGAAGTTCGCTGCGCCAGAGTAAGACGTGCCGCCATGACCCACATCATGCCCTTGATCGGTCGCGACGACAGAGGGTTCGTTCACCCCGTGCAACAGCCACACTTTTTTGTATGACGGGTCCTTGCTGCGTACGTGGTCGAAAACGATCAGAAGATTAGTACGAGGCACGTAGAGAAGTTCTCGCGTGAACAGATCCAGCTTAGACGAGCTGTAGGCGTGAGTTGCGTCACCCCGCGCGTACTGGAATTCATTGGGTACATAGTCCGTGATTTCCATCCGCGCCAGGTCCCACAGATCGCGCGTGCGCTCCCAGTCATCGCGGCTACGGATCGTGTTCCAATAGCGCGACGAGTCCATTCGTTGGCCACCGTCGTTGGCGGCGGGCCATAGATTCTCCGCCCAGAAGAAAGGCTCGCCAGGCTTGTAGATGAGCATGGTGTTGTGCGCAATCGTGCGGCGGTAGTAATTCAAATAATTCGGACTTTCGGTGTCGGTGTAGTCTGCTGCGCTGTCGATCGCCAGATATCCGTGATGAAAAATCGTGAACTGGTTCTGATCCAGATGCTGATGTTTGGCCAGATAAGGGCCGGAGGTGAATTCAATCCACGTCGAGTCGCGCCCCCAGCCGTCGCGCATCACCAGGTCACCGACACCGCTGAATAGATACTGGCGCGGGAGTTCCACTTCAGTTGCAAGCGCAGGATCGCGAGGCGCGACGCTAGGATCGTCCCAAAGAAATTTCAGTATCGGAATGTACCAGTTGGAGGTCGAAGGCCAGCTACTTTTTCTTAACATCCATGCGGCGTACGGATCTTTGAAGCGGTTGATGATGTAACCGAGGACATCATTGTCCTGCGCGAGAAAGTATGGCCACTCATGATCGCCGCGGCGGGAAGTGGTTCCGTCGGGAAGAGTTTTGAACAGATACGTATCCTCATAGTGCCAATAGGCTGTAAAGCGGCGCGCCGGATCATCGCCAGTGGTGGTGCGGCGAAGTTCGGCTAACAATGCCATTGGCAGAAAGGTGATGCGCATGTAGTCCATCGACTCGTGGTAACCGCCTTCGGGAGTGATGAACTGGCTGATATCCAGTACGTTGTCGAGTGAACGACGAGCGCGTTCTCGCAGCGGCGCGGCCCGATTCTCAGTGGAGGGATGCCCTTCTATCGCGTTCAGTGCAAAAGTGGCGAGCGTCAAAAAACGTGCGACGTAGTTGTGATAACTGACCAGCGAAGGATCTGCAAGCGCGTTGTCCTGGAACATACGCTCAGCTGCATTCAACAACTCACCTGCGATGCGATCTTTCAAGGCTCCATCGAAATCCTTGCAGTTGTATAGCCAGTCGAATGCCAGCGACCAGCGGATGTAATCCATGTAGGTTCGCGAGCCCACTTTCTCTGGCGGATGCGTGCGCCTCATCTCGTCGATCGCGCGTTGCGCAAACGAATCGTCACCGGTAATTAAATAAGTGACGGCCCATCCCGCGATATCGTCTGAGGGCCGCATGCCTGCGGCGTATCTGGCGCGGAGAATCGTGAGCCCGGTGAAAGGATCATCTTTCCCGATCAAGAGCCGCGGTCTGGTGACGTGCTGCTGAGCCTCGACATTCATGCTGCCGAGGAGAAGTAATGCGCAGGCAACAACCAACCGAATTGAAATTGAGCTGAAAGAAAATGCGTATTTGTATTTCGTGGGAATTCGAGGCTGGCTCATAGGACGGAGATTATAGGACGCGCTGTCAACTCGTGTCGCAACAATTTCTCTGCGATGCTGGCGCACCCGAAGCGGACTCGACTAGACTACGCAACCATGAGCATTAGATTGGGACTGATTGGCTGTGGCGAACATTCCGAACTCGGGCACGCCATTCCGCTGGCGCGCTATGCCGCCACGTATCCGAAAGCCATCACCCTTGTTGCGGCCTGCGATCTTCGCCCAGAACGCGCAGAAATGTTCTGCCAAAAATATGGCTTTGCTCAGCCGTACCAGCACGCCGATGACATGCTGGCAAAGGAACATTTGGACGCTTGCATCGCAGTCACGCCGGTCCAGCACATCTCGGAAATTGGCATAAAGCTCTTACAGGCGAACATTCCTTGCGTTGTGGAGAAGCCGCTGGGCGCGACCATCGCTGAGGCGACTCAATTGTTTGAGGTGGCGCAAACCACAAACACTACCAACATGGTTTCTGTGAATCGTCGTTTCATGCCGCTTCTCAATCGCGGCATGGAGTGGGCCAAGGCCGCCGGGGTTTTTCGCTATGTGCGTTGTGCGATGCTTCGCCACGCTCGCGTTGAGCAGGAATTTTTGCGTTTCACAGCAATTCATGCGCTGGATACGATGCGCTTTATCGGCGGCGAGGTCAGGACGTCTGAAATTCGCACGCTTACTCCAGCGCCGCATTGGTATGCTATCGATCTTCAATTCGAGAACGGAGTGCAAGGCCGGATTGATGTTCTGCCCACCGCGGGCATAGTGGAAGAAACCTATGAGCTTGCCGGAGACGGTTTCCGCACGATGATCACAAGCCCATTCGGCCCGCAGCGGTTCTTACGCTGTTACCAGGAGAACCGGTTGGTGCTGGAAGAGATAGCCGGAAGCGAAACGCCAGAAGACGTGACTCAAGGTTTCTATGGAGAAGCCAGCGAGCTGATTCAAGCTTTGAGTCTCGGGAAGCGGCCGAAGCCACGCATTCAGGATGTTTTCCCATCAGTACAACTATGCTTTGAATTGGCGGATCTCGCTGAGAAGAAGATCTCAGCCCATCGAGCTCCCCCTGCACCCTGATCACTGCTGCAAGTTTTCTGATGCCCCGGCTCCAACCGGATAAAATCGGGCGGCCTTCGCGTAAGCAGAACGGGCGGAATTCAGACCAAGATTACGTCAATCCCTTTTTTGCGCAGCGCATCCGTAAATTCCTCAGGCGCGCGGGCATCGGTGATCAACCGGTGGACGTTCTCGATTGGTCCGATGCGAAAAAGGCTGCGCCGTCCGAGCTTAGTAGAATCGGCAACTACTGTCACCTCTTTGGAAACCTTCATCATCAGCCCATTGAGTTGAGCTTCCAGCACGTCCGGCGTAAACGGACCGCTCGTCAGGTCAAGACCATCCACCGCTAGAAAGAGACGATCCGCGTGTAAATCGCGAAGCATGGCTTCGGCCTGAGGTCCCACGAAAGAATAAGAAACCGTACGCAGGAGCCCCCCCAGCATGATCAGCGAAATTGCTGGAGCATCCGCGAGCTCGTTGGCGATGTTGAGGGCACTCGTAACGACCGTAAACTTTACTTTCGAGCGCTTGAGGTTCTTGGCGATTTCCGCCGTGGTGGTCCCAGAATCCAGAATAATAGTTTCGTTTGGTTGCACTAGTTGGGCGGCAGCTTGCCCGATTCGTGCTTTCTCCGAGCGATGAAGCGTGGCCTTCAGTTTCAGCGGGTAGTCCTGTGCGGGCTCATAACGGACTGCTCCGCCGTGGGAGCGTAGCACTACCCCGTTGGCAGAGAGGGCATCCAGATCACTGCGCGCCGTCACCGCGGAAACCGAAAAACGCCTTACTACATCGTGAATAGTGATTTGGCCGCTTTGCTCGACCAACTCCAGGATCTTTCGCCGCCGACCCTCAGCCAGCATTCGTGAATTGTTGGAAATGGGCATGAAACCAAAGGAAGTGTATTCGTAGACTACCTAACGGTCAAATTTATGCCTTTCGTCAGCCATGTCCATCTTGCGATTGATTTCCTATTGCCTTGTTTTTTCTTGTTTTTTTGCTTGCGGATTGTTTCTTTTTTGTGATACAAGTCCCAATTGCCAAATTTCTAAACTCTCCGATGGAGTGTCTATGAAGCAGCGCTTTCTATTCCCCATTCTTGTGGTGCTCACGACCTTTGTTGTCTTCAGCAGTCTCTTGGTTCACGGCCAGGGAACTGACCTTGGCACCATTCGAGGAACGGTGACTGATTCCAGCGGAGCAGTCGTTGTCAACGCAAACGTGACCGTCCTCGATTTACTTGCGGGTGACACGCGGCAAACCAAGACCAATGCGCGCGGCGACTACCAGATGTTTGGCTTACGCTCAGGCAGTTACAAAGTCACTGTCGCCGCTCCGGGCATGAGCACTCAGGACATTACGGGAATTGTATTGAACGGCAGCGATGTGGCAACCGCGAACGCTGTGCTGAAAGTCTCCAGCACCAACGAACAGGTGCTAGTGACAGCGGAAGCGCCAATGATCGACAGCGCCGACCAAACCATCAGCACTACCATTACCAATCGGGAAGTCATCGATCTTCCGCGTGACAGCCGCGATGTTTATAGTTTTCTCTATCTCAATCCCAATATCACGCAAGGAGTAAGCGATGGTGAATTCAAGTTCCTCGGATTCCAGAGTTATGGCGCGAATTTCACAATTGACGGCCAGCGCTCAACCAACACGATTTTCGGCTCCCCTACTACCAGTGAGCCTTCGCTCGAAGCGGTGGGCGAGCTCAACGTTCTCTCCAACGATTTCAGCGCGGAGTATGCGGGAATTGCCAATATCCGCATAACCACCAAGCGCGGTCAAAATAGCTTCCATGGTTCGGCTTTTTACAACAACAAGAACTCAGCATTGGCCGCCTTGCAGATCCAGGACCAACAAGGGATAAGGGACTTCATCCCCACTGAGTTTGCCAGCCGCTATCCTACGCCTTATTTCAATTTAAACGACGTTGGGGGCTCCCTCGGAGGTCCAATCCCGGGCCTCAAGAAGACGTGGTTCTTCATTGCCTATGAACGAAATTTTGACCGGGAACCGGCAAACATCAGCAACAATAAATTGCCCCATCCTGCACTTTGGACCGGCGATTTCTCGCAGGTGGATCCGTCAATACAACCGACGGTGCCAGGCAGCATTTTTAGCCAACTTACGCCACAAGAAGTGGCTAGTGACACGACTGTGTTCTGTGATGATCCTTTGGATCCTACAACTTGTAGTGATCGCTTCATCACAATTCCTTCGCGCTTTCTGAATCCCAATACGCAGAAGCTCATTGATCTCTACTTTCCTAAGATAAGTCCGTCAGTTGCGATGGATACAAGTACCGGCCGTGTCCAGAGCCTGTTTCAGACTCTGATTCCAGGTGGTTCAACTCGGGATTTGGGAACTCTTCGCATTGATCACGACATTACGGATAAAGATCACATTTATGGAGTTTATAACGCCCAAGCCGCTGTCGGCGCCACTGCACCTGTGTTCTCTCCAATGACAGGACTCGGTCTCAGACAAAGCGACATTCGCGACAACACGCTTTCCGGTTCGTATGTGCGCATGATCCGCAACAATGTGATCAACGAGGCTCGCGGCGGATTCAATCGTGAATACAGTTTCACTCACAGCAACACCACATTAGAGGGATTCCTTTCAAGCATTGGATTTGACCAGAATGCAATTGATGCATACACGGCAGTCGTAGGTCAATCGCAGCTGCCCACACATGGACACCCGGTAATCGACCTCGGTTCCAATTTTGTCGCGTTCGGTCGAAATGGCGATCGCAACACGGAGCGCCAAAAAAGCCAATATCTGGCAACATTTGGGGACACGCTCACTTGGGTGATCAACAACCACAATCTTAAGATGGGCGCAGACGTTGTGCGAAACGTGGGGCAGGATGGCTTCGCGGCTTCACGTGCAAATCCACGTGGCCGGATAAGCTACCGTGGCGGTGGCACTGATCCGTTCGCCAACTTCTTACTTGGGCAGCCCGCCTCCAGAGTCATTTTCGTGGCCCAACCTCGACCAATAATGGACGTACACAACTGGGAACAGGGATATTTTTTTCAGGACGACTGGAAAGTGACCCCGAGACTCACGCTGAATCTCGGCGTTCGCTATGAACTTATTTCGCCGTATGTAGACAAGCGCGACATCATGCTGAATCTCGACCCCACATTCAATAACAACACCGGTCGTTTCATTATTGCCTCAGATAAGACCACTCAATATTTGGATCCGCGAATTCCCGCTACATTGCCGGTGGTCACTGCCGTTCGGTCAGGACTGGGTGTTGGCCGCGGTTTGGTACGGACGGACAAGAATAATTTTGCTCCCCGAATCGGTATGGCCTTGAGACTTGGGGATAAGTCGGTAGTGCGAGGCGGATACGGACTTTACTTCCCTACTGCCGCCGCCCAGGGAATTCGCGATCCGCTTTCAACCAACGCCTTCAATCAGGGACTTACAAAACAAGACCAAGGCGTAAACCCGACACCACTGCAGCCGTGGCCAACTCCGATGACCGGTGGAGATGTGGTTGTGGATACCAGCGCATTATCGTTCAATGCTGTACCGGTTGACCTTCATCAGCCAGTTGTTCAGCAGTACAACGCCACTTACGAACGTGAGCTGGGACTCAGAACCTCGGTACGTTTCTCCTACCTCGGTATTACGACGCACGGGCTGATCGGGGGCAAGGATTTAAATGAAATCCAACCCAGCAATGTTCCTTGGGGCACCACTCAAGACGCAGACTTTGACGGGATTGGAGACGGAACAAACCCTTGCATTCCTGACGACGGTGACTGCGCGCCCACACTCGCAGACCTTGCCCGAACTCCCTATCCGACACTTGGGGATTTCTTGCTCAGCTTTGGCAACTATGGCCACAGCCAATCAAACTCTTTTCAGACTCAGATCGAGCGCCGTTTCGGCGGCGGGTTGATGTTCAATGCGTCTTACACCTACGCGGACCAGAAATCCACCGGCATTGATGGCGGCAATTCCAGTCTTGGTGGCGTTCCCTATAACCCATTCAACCCTGACCGCGATTACACCCAGGATGCGTGGGTATCTCGCCATCGCTTCGTGTTCTACGGCATTTACGATTTACCTATCGGTAGGGGCAAACAATTTGGAAGCTCGATTTCCCAGTGGGCTGACACCGTGATTGGGGGCTGGCAGACAAGCTTTCAAATGTTCGCCAAGAGCGGCACAGCATTTACGCCGTATTGGACCTGCGATAACTGCGGAAATGGTGTGCGTTTCGTCGGCCCGGGAAATATCGCCTCGGAATCAGTTAGCGCCCTGGGGGATTTTGCGGATTTCATCGGCTACAGACCTCTAGTGGTCGGGAATTACAAACAGCATCTTGGAGATCAGATCTTCGACCCCAATGCGTTTGCACCTCCGACCATGGGTGCCGACGTGTTCGATAATCCGGGGGTCGCACGGAAGAACCTCCTGTGGGGACCTGGAGCGTGGGGAGTGAATCTCGGTCTGCATAAAGACTTCAAGTTCGGCGAGCGAGTAACAGCCGCTCTCGGGGCTGATTTTGACAACATCTTCAATCACCCGATACGAATGCCGGATCTGGATTTCGCAGACAGTAGCTTCTCCTATCTTGGCGGTTTCAATATCGCAATAGATCCGGCTACGCTGATGCCACAGCTCGCGGGCATCAGTCCTAACCCCGACTTTGGGCGTGCGTTCTCAACGTTCAGGCAGGAGGGAGTGGATAGCCGCCGCACGGTTCGGCTGCGGTTACGGATCACGTTTTAGCGCGTACTCGTCGGCAGACGAAAAAACTTTTTCTGTGAGCCGCTTGCGGTCGTGACAACATCTCTCATACGTAATTTCAGAGTTGGCCCATCACTCTGGAAAGATCTGGTGCGGTGTCGATTGTCTCAGCGACCGCCACTTCTCCGAGCCGAATGTCTATTTGTTGTCGACTTTAACCGCCGTGGTAGGCGGGACGATGCCGTTTCATCCGTAGATACTCCGCAATTGACCATAGGCAAACAGCCCTCGATAGCGACACCCAGCCGCGTCGCAACGCCGTCGGCCATGGCGAGAGATTTTCGGTTTAGGGTTGCTCGGCGGAACAGCTAAAGGCGTCTTGCCAATAGTCGTTATAACGATTATTATAAATCTTGCGTGAAGGAAACAACTCAGGCGGAGAACAAGCGACCGCGCACGGGGTGTCCCGAGGAAACCGCATTCCTGGACCTGCTGCGCACCACAGACATGCTGTCCCGCGGTCTGATCCACGTGCTCAAAACCGAGGATCTCTCGGCAACGCAGTACAACGTGCTTCGAATCCTGCGTGGCTCACCCGAAGGTCTCGCCTGCGGAGAAATCGCCAGCCGCATGATCACCCGTGACCCCGACGTCACTCGCCTACTCGACCGGCTGGAGAAGCGCGGCCTGATTTCGCGGTGCCGTGAAACCAAGGACCGGCGCACGGTGATGGCCCGAATCACGCCAGATGGCTTAAAGCTGCTCGCCCGACTCGATGTACCGGTACAGTCCGCTCATCGCAAACAATTAGGCCACCTCGGGCGCGAACGCCTGCGGACCTTGACTGAACTGCTGCGCGTTTCCCGCAGCCAAGTGGCTTAATTTTTTAGCAGCACTATTTGTTGCAACGATTATCGTCGGAACGCATCTAAAACAGCAGAAAGGACAACCACTATGAGCACACTGGCTTCACCTCAAATCTCCACCACAACCTGGAACATTGACTCGGCTCACTCTGTCGCTGAGTTCAAGGTTAAGCACATGATGATCTCTAATGTGAAAGGGCAATTCGCCAAGGTCAGTGGAGTTTTGACTCTGGACGAATCCGAGCTGGCAAACTCTCGTGTTGAGGCCTTGATCGAAGCGGCCTCTATTGAAACCCGCGACGCCCAGCGCGACACCCACTTGAAGAGCGCTGACTTCTTGCATGTAGAGAAGTTCCCCACGCTATCATTCAAGTCCACGGGCATCAGCCTGGTCCGCGACGGAGAACTGGCCATCGAGGGCGACCTGACCATTCGGGGTGTCACGCGCAAGGTTGTCTTTTCCGTTGAAGGGCCAACCCCGCCGACGAAAGACCCCTGGGGCAAGACTCGAGTTGCGGTCTCGGCGACAACTAAGGTCAACCGCAAAGATTACGGCCTGACCTGGAACGCGGCGCTTGAGACCGGTGGCATTCTCGTCGGAGACGAGGTGACCATCAACCTGGATGCCGAGTTCGTAAGGGCCTAATGATTCTCCGCCCGGCACCGTCGAAACTGCCGCGCGAAACAGAAAGGAGCGAGAGTTATGTCACTCCGCCCAGTTAAACAGATCATCCAAACAACACCCACGATCGAGGGCGCTGGCGTGAAGCTGCAGCGCGCCTTTGGCTTCGGCAAGACCAAGGATTTCGATCCATTTCTATTGCTGGACGATTTCCGCAACGACAATCCGACAGACTATCTGGCGGGATTTCCATGGCATCCGCACCGAGGCATCGAGACGATCACCTACGTACTCGCCGGTTTCGTAGAACACGGAGACAGCCTCGGCAACAAGGGCAAGATGACCGCCGGCGATGTGCAATGGATGACCGCTGGCAGCGGCATCCTGCACCAGGAGATGCCCAAGGGCGATAAGCAGGGCCGCATGCATGGGTTCCAGTTGTGGGCAAATCTGCCTTCATCGCTAAAGATGACCGACCCTCGCTATCAGGACATTCCGGCCAGCGCGATCCCCGAAGTCACCGACGATGACGGCACCCGCGCGCGCATCATCTGTGGCGAATTCTGGGGAAAGAGGGGCCCGGTTGAAGGGGTGGCGGCGGATCCGAACTACCTCGATATTTCGGTCCCACCCGCCCAGCGGAAGCGGCTCAAAGTCGAGACCACGCGTAACGCTTTTGCTTACGTGTTCGCGGGCTCTGGCACATTTCGCCACTCCTCGGAACCTCGCGCGGTCCTGACAGAGCAGGTCGCGAAACCGGACGCGCCGCCCGCCTATGACGTCAACAATCACTCCTTGGTGCTGTTCGACCGCGGCGACGAGATCACCGTACAAGCCGGAGATGAGGGCATCCGTTTTCTTCTGGTATCAGGTAAGCCGATCGAAGAGCCGGTTGCCTGGTATGGCCCGATTGTGATGAATACGCAAGAACAGCTACGCCAGGCAATGGCGGAGCTGCAAACCGGCGCCTTCATCAAACATCGCTGAATAGACGCTAAGAACAAGTAGGCCCTGCGCAGATCGGCTGCGCAGGGCTTATCTTGTCAGGGGAAGTCCGCCCCGCACATCTCCCGATTTAACGCGTTCGCCCGTTTTCCGATTGCGCGCGTAGATGCTGGTCACTGCCTTACTTCCACTTGCTTTGGCCCTCGACCAAGGTGACATAGCGGTCGGTCGGCAGATCCGTGAAACGCTCGACGGCGGCGCTCGGCCGAGGCCATTTCACTTCGAGCCAGTCGATCTTGTTTCGTAGTCCCAGTCCCAATACGAGTCGCGGATCGTGAGATGACAAATAACTGCCACCACCTACTTTCATTCGTGTCCTCGTCAGGTCGCCCGCTTTATAAGTGATTACCGCCCCAATGGCATCGCTATTTGATTTCGTGCCGATCAGGTTGATCCCCAGCCAATGGTTCTTGCTGCCAAGGTCATTGTGCAGCAACAAGGGCGCGCCATCGTTCACGGATACGAGAACATCTACGGCTCCATCGTTATTGAAGTCGCCGACCGCTAAGCCGCGCGCTGAGAGCGGTTTTGCGAAAACGGGGCCGCTCTGCGCGCTGACGTTCTGCCACGTCTTCCCTTGGTTCTGGAAAAGCAGAAGGGGCTCGCGGAAGCCTACATTCGGCTTAAGTTTTTCCATGAGATCGTCGGGATGACCATTCGCGATTATGAGGTCCAGATTGCCATCGTTATCGTAGTCGAAGAATTTCAGTCCCCAACCGCTCATTAGCTGCGTTGCGCTGGCGATTCCGATGGGCCCAGCTTTGTCTTCGAACGTTTCGTCGTGTTTATTCTGATAGAGAGAATAAAATTCATGGTCGAGGTTGGTGACAAAGAGATCCTGCCACCCATCCTGGTCCAGATCCGCGGAGTCCACCCCCATCCCAGAGCGTGCCTTACCTCCCTCTCCGTAGGCGACGCCGGCGGTGAATCCGATCTCCTCGAAGCGCCTGCCCTGAAGGTTCTTAAAAAGAAAGTTGGCCTCGGTATCATTTGCTACAAATAAGTCCAACCAGCCATCATTATTTATATCAGTCGCAACCACGCCCCAGGCTTTGCCTGGATTATCGGTGATGCCCATTTGGTGGCTGACGTCGGTGAAAGTACCATCGCCGTTGTTGTGAAAGAGCCAGCTTGGCATGGGGGCATATATTCGGGGATAACAATATTCAGCCAAGCCCGCTAGCTCTGGAACGTTGGGAGCGTTACAGCGATGATGCTTGGTCTTGTCGAAGTCTACGAAGCGACCTACGAAGAGGTCGAGCCTGCCGTCATTGTCGTAGTCGAACCACACCGCGCTTGATGCCCAGCCTGGAGCCGCGAGCCCGGCCATCGTCGTCACGTCGGTGAAAGTACCGTCGCCGTTATTACGATAGAGAATGCTGCGTCCGTATTGGCTTACGTAGAGGTCGGGGAAACCATCGGCGTTGTAATCGCCCACGGCAACTCCCATTCCATAGCCACCGCCTGCGACACCGGCCTTGTCCGTCACGTCGGTGAAAGTGCCATCGCGGTTGTTGCGATAAAGGGCATTCCGAAGGGGCCGAGTGGGCATGAAGAAATCGCAAGGCCCGCTATTCACCAGATAAATATCCATCCAGCCGTCGTTGTCATAGTCGAGAAACGCGCAACCCGCGCCGGTGGATTCTGGCAGATATTTTTCCGCCGAAGTTCCTGCGACGTGGGTCCAAGTGATGCCGCTCGCTGATGCAGGAATTTCGGAGAACGGATATATCGGAGAATCAATAGGGGCGGCGAGCTGCGGAATCCGGCCGAACGCTACAGTTCCCGCCAGCATGCGAAGAAAATCTCGACGGCAGAAAATTGGGGCTGTTGCCGCTCGTGTTTTTTGGCGCATGCTTAAGAATGATGCTGCGAGAAGAGCGTTACTTGGGTTCACCCGAGTTCGGCGTCCCAGACTGCGGGCCCTGCTGTTGCAAGAGTCCTTCCGCCACCCGGCGTCGTACTTTCTCGAGACTGGCGGCGGTTTCTCGCTGCAAGGCCGCTTCTCGATTGGCATCGTCTTTTCTTCCAACCCCGGCGTAGGCGAGCGCCAACTGGAAGTGCCCCGTCGGGCTATCTGCGGCCAGCTTCTCGTATTTTTCGAGTGGCGGGATTGCCTCTGCAAAACGTTTGGCAGAGACGAGGGACATGCCTAACCCTAAATAGGCTTCGGCGAAACCAGCATCGAGATTGGTGGCACGAGTGTAATGACGTGTGGCGGCTGATAGATCGTTATCATTCCGAGCGAGCTCCCCTAACACGTACTCCGCGCTTGCATTGTTCGGATCAATCTCAAGTTCGTCTTCAAAATTCTTCTTCGCTTGCGCGACCACCTCTGCGGAAGGTTGCGACTTCGAAATTAATGCCCGCCCAAGCCGGGCGTGAATGCCACGCAGCATAGGATTAATCTCAAGTATTTTCCGGTATTCAGCTGCGGCCTCGTCCCATTTCCCTTGTGTCTCGAGTGCCTCGGCGTTCAACAAATGGATCTGATAGGAAAATGGAGCCTCTCGCGCCAGTTGCTGCGAGGTCATTAGCGACAGATCCGAAAAGGCGTGAGTGGCCGCGTAAAGCACTTCGGGATCGCGGGGAAAGTCCCGGTTCAGTGCATCGAGAAACGTAAGTGATTCGTAAGGCGCGTTGTGGGTCATCGCGCAATGCAGACCAGCAAGACCTATTCTCTTCTCCAGCTCTCGATCTTTATTGAAGCGTATGGCTCGCTTCAGAACTGGCAAGGCTTCAACACAGTGTCCATTTTCCGCGAGAGTGATCCCACGTTCGGCTTGCTCCGGAGGCGGTGACGATGCGTTCTTGCCAGCCACCTGCGTCCACGCAGAGCTGCTAAAGAACAGAAGGATCAACACAGGAAGGAAAAAGAACACCTTTGACTCCCGAAGCCTGGACACTAGATGGAAATTATATTCCGAAATCACGTTTTCGACCGGAGGGCCACGCCAAAGTTTGTCCCTTTCGTAGTGAGCCGACGTCCGCGATACGTTTAGTGAAACAAACGGCAGGCGCTGTAACACGCCTGCCGTTTTGCTATATCACTGGAGCCTTTTGTCCATACAAAAGACGCAGTGCCTAGAAGTAGAACTTCAAAGCGAACTGCATCTGCCGCGCTCCTTGCGACCCAGTGATATGGCCGAAGTTCGGACTGCCAGGATCGAATGACCCATTAGCGGGTCCGCCGCTGAATGTCCAAACCGGATGGTTAAACGCGTTCAGAGCTTCCCAACGGAATTCCAGCCGCTTGTTTTCGGTAAACAGGAAACTCTTGTGTAAGCCGAGATCTACGTTGGCGTACGCGGGGCCACGAATATTGCCAACTCCGCAGGTTCCGAACGTATATGGTGCCGGATCGGTGATATTACTCGGGTCAAACCACTGAATATATCCAGTCTGGAGGCCGCTTGGCGCCACTCTCTGGTTAACGTTTCTGATCGGACCGTTGCAGTCGGGACGACCAGAGAGTGTGTAAGGCTCGATACCGCCAGTGTGAGACGTGTCACCGCCGATACCCCATCCGCCAAATTCGTTCAGGTTAAGAGCATTTCCGCTGTGCAGAGTGACGATTCCACTGATCTCCCAAGCAAAAAATGAGGCTGCGGAAGGAAAAGTTTGGGTTTTTTCCACAATCCTGCTCAAAGAGAGCTTCGATACGACCCGGCTGCTGTTCTTGCACTCTCGTCAGACATTGATCAGACGCACATTTATACGCTTTACTTGGAACTTTCTAGCGAAACGATATTCTTCTCCGCCGCCACTGCGTAGCTCTTCTGAATCGACGTCTTACCTTTTTTGTGACAACCTCTTTACATTCGGCGCGTGATTAGCTATATAGCAGTAGGCGGGCCCCAACGGTGGCTGCCGTCATCTATCGTGGTCTGCAGAATCGATTGACATGCCCGAAAATGGTCAGAATGGCACTCCTGCCTACCAAAGAATTCAAGGCGCCATCCGTGAGCGCATCGAATCTGGGGTCCTGAGACCGGGCGATGCGGTCTCATCAGAGAGAGAGCTGGCGAGGCTTCACAGCGTCAGTCTGATGACTGCCCGGCACGCATTGGCCAGCCTGGAACGCGAGGGCGTGGTTGAGCGGCGCCGAGGCGCGGGAACGTTCGTAGCTCCGACACGAATTCATTTCAATAAGTTGATGAGCTATACGGAGCAGATGGCGAGCCGGGGCTTGGCTCCTGGCTCCAAAATTATCATTTCGAAACTCATACAGGACGAAAATGAGATCGCAGCGCGCTTGAATCTACCGGCCTCCAGCCAAATGGTGAATATCGAGCGAGTCCGCCACACGGCTGACGAACCGTTCGCGCTAGAAATTTGCTATCTTCCCGCTGATGAATTTCCCGGCCTGGTGCGGACGCCACTGAGTAAGGGATCCTTATTCGCCATTCTCGAACAGGAGTACGGGGTTCAAATCACCTACGCGGACGAAGAAGTTGACGCGACGGCCGCCGAAGGTCGCGTGGCCCAGTTGCTGCAAGTACCGCGTGCATCTCCTCTTCTCCGGATCCGCCAAGTCATATATTCGTCCAAAGGCAAGCCGGTGGTTTATGTTGTCGGATTCTACCGTTCAGAGCGGCACTCCTTATTCATACGCCGTTTCCGCTGAAGGCAGGAATACCCCGATTTTTGAGAGCTTTGGAGTGCACGAAAAACAGGCACTCCTTCCGCAGTGCAGTTGGCCGAACTGGTTTAGAATCAGAAGAGCATTTTCATGTCGGGGCGTAGCGCAGCCTGGTAGCGCACCTGCCTTGGGCACAGGATTATTCATTCCAAACTCTCCATCTCCTATTTTGATTTCTCTTGCTTTCAACAATTTGGGGAATCTGCTTTTCGTTCAAAGCTAACCCAAATGGACCGAATCTCGCTCATCAGTGCACGGTTCGTGCACGGTCGCCTCCTTGTGTTCGCCAGCAACGTCGAGGAGATCGCAACGAAGCGCACCAGGTCGTCGCGAACGTCCGACCCCCAATCGGCGCCCCTGCCAAATTTGCTGACGAACTCGCCGATGAGTGGCAAGGTACTGTAGCTCGACCAGCCGGTTCCTACAACGACATGGCTGAATTTGTTCACTTCATCTTCGAGGATTTGTACGAGGGGCAAAAACGCGATGAGATTGGCCGTGTTTTCCAACTACCGGAAAAGCTCTTCGTCGAAGGAGACCAAACCACACGAGACCTAATCGGCTTGGGCTTCTTCGAGACCATGCAGAATTTCGCCTCGTGGCGACCGTATGGCAACAAAGTCTTTGAGGAGTTCTTAGGGCCGGTGTCGAAGCAGTGCTGGGCGGAGATTCGGCGACAGTGGGCAGGAAAGTCGAGTTTGATGGACGTTATTAGATCAGAACGACGCCACGATTAGAGCGTTCTCGTCTCAACTGACGCTGTCAGGCGATAGCACGTTTTGACCAGGATCATTGAGCGTAATCGCGATTTATCGATAGTAATTGGGTGAGCCTAAGGAAAACGACGGGGTTCTTTGCTTGATGCGCTAGTATTTGGGGAATGTTCGCAGACACCCCCTTCCGATGGGCTGACCCGACAACGTGGCCGTGGATGTTTTATGTGTGGGGGGCGTTCATCGTAGCCGGATGGTCGGTTCCGGTTTGGCGTTGGCTCCAGCGCAAGCGGGCTTCTAGTTGGCCCGCCGCCGATGGGCGGATTGAATCCGTCGAAGTGACAAAGCCACGCTTCTCTTTCTCGGCGCGACGCGGCTATTACGTGGCGGAACTCCGGTATTCATATTCCGTCGCGGGAACTCTTCACTGGGGAAGCTACAGGAAAGACTTCCCGACCGAACCCGAAGCAAATGAGTTCGTTCGTGATCTCAAGGGTAAAGCTGTGGCGGTGCATTACAAAACCGATAGACCTTCTACTTCTACAGTGCTCCAACCCGATATCGAGCCTTTGCTGCAAAATCGTGCACCCGCTCCCCTTTACGACTATCCGTTTGCGGCGAACTCCGTTCCAGGTTGGATCAGACCTTTCCTCTGGGTTCTCGTTTGCTTTTCTGCGGTCGGCCTTGTCGTGAGCCTGTGGGTTCATCTGGGAGCCGTGATGGGACGGCGTGTGGCACCAGAAGCTTTTTTCTGGATGTTGCACGTCGGCATCTTCGTCGTTTGGTTTCCGGCCGTATTCGTGGCGCGGCGGATCGTCGGGAGCGTGAACCGGAAGGATTTATGGAAGGTCGTCTTGAAGGATTCGCCCGACTGGATGCGCTATATGATGTATGGCTTTTTCGGTTATGCTGCGATCAATTTCCTATTCTTCATGGCTAAGGCCCCTAGTGGAGGTAGTGGAGCAAATCCGCCAGCGGTAGTGTGGAGAGGATTCTCTGGGCACTGGATGGCCTTCTATTCGGCGGCGCTTGCCATCCTGTATTCTGCTGCTCATACCGAGAACACAAACCTACGCTGCGCTAACGGGCATTTGGCATCGCCGAATGCGGTCTACTGTCCCCACTGTGGTCAACTCGTGGCACGAGTTCGGTAGGTTATCAGGCGTTTAGCACCCACAATCCTCTCAGTGAGTGCTATTGATTCCATGACAATGTCGGCTCCCTAGCAGGCTGCGGAAAAAGTGACTCCGCGACTTAGATTCTCTCCAGTCTCCGTGATTTTGTGATTCGGGAACGGTTTTGGCTGCATCCGCTGGTGTCCCGCGGATTCATTTTCGGGCCTGCGAGCACACTGCGACCTC
>WNGF01000550.1_pt1 | contig 54534 bp, 41 predicted proteins | sample 5400641 | NCBI WGS metagenome assembly WNGF01 (sample SAMN13153371, study PRJNA577476) | soil metagenome | isolation source: 80 cm soil or saprolite under grassland replicate 2 | place: USA:California | collected 2016-06-15
CAAGGCCAACTCGATCGGCCACCGCAACGGCATGATCGTGCTCAGCGCCGCCACCGGAGGGAGCAAGCCTGCCGGCGCTCCGGCGCAGACCATCAAGATCTCCGGCACGCTCTCGGCAGCGGGAAAGAAGAAGGGCACGCAGGGCGGGACGATCCTCGTGAGCGGCGAGCACATCAAGCTCACGAGCGCGCGCGTCGATGCCTCCGGCCGCGCCGGCGGCGGCAAGGTGCTCATCGGCGGCGACTGGGGCGGCGGCAAGCCGATCACGAGCCTCGTCTCGAACTCGAGCGCCAAGCTCGAGAGCTTCGCCATCCCGACCGCAACGACCGTGAGCGTCGATGCCGGCACGACCATCAATGCGTCGGCGAGCGGGCGCGGCAACGGCGGCAAGGTCGTGCTGTGGTCCGACAGCGAGACCACCTTCGCCGGCACGATCCTCGCCCGCGGCGGCGCGCGTGGCGGCGATGGCGGGTTCGTGGAGGTTTCGAGCCACGACGTGCTGAATTACCGCGGCACGACAGACACGCGCGCCCCGCGCGGCGCCACTGGCACGCTGCTGCTCGATCCGTACAACGTACTGATCAGCAATAGTCCGTCGCCTGATCAAATTAACAACGGCACGTTCACGCCGACACACAATGACTCGGTCCTATACGCAGGCGACCTCTCCCGCGCGCTTGAAACGAGCAACATCATCGTGACGACTGGTGGCGCGGGCAGTGCCGGCAATCAAGTCGGTGACATAACCGTCCAGCGAGGCGTGAATGTCACTTGGAGCGGCCGTGCGACGCTCACGCTCAGCGCTTATCACGATATCAACATCGAGGCCGGCGCAGTTATTCAGAACCAAGCAAACAGCTTCGGAAGCGGAGCTCTTGTGCTGCGCGCCGACAACAGTGGAACTGGCTCGGGCAAAGTTAACTTCCAGTCGGACTCTCCCAATTGCGAGATCTGCCTTCCGCCCGGTCGCGTCGACTTTTCCCAGAGCAGCGGCACTGTCTCGATCTTCTTCAATCCATCCGTCAATCCGGCCGGCAGCGGCGTCAATTCCACGAGCTATTTTAACCCGACGGAGATCGCGATCTACTCGGCGCATGTAGCGGGCAATCTTGCCACCTATATGCTCGTGAACACCCCCTACGATCTGCAGAACATCCGGAACAACCAGAGCGGCGCCTACGCATTGGGCAGAGACATCCTCAACGTCAACAGTTCAATCCCGAATTTCTCACCGATCCCGAATTTCACCGGGGTCTTCGATGGCCAGGGTCAAACCATCGCGAACCTGACAATCGCGCCCAACGACACCACCACCCAAAACATCGGGCTGTTCGGCACCATCGGCAGCAACGGCGTCGTCCGCAACCTCAACCTGGCCAATGTCAGCGTGACCGCGAATCCGATGATCATGGTCCCGCAATGGGTCGGAACGCTGGCAGGGACGAATGCCGGGACGATCAGCAACGTCTCCGTTGCCGGCCAGATCAATGGCACGGGAGCGCCAGCCGTCGTCATCGCCGGCGGGCTCGTGGGCGCGAATGAAATGCAGAGCCCGAGCCTCGCCGGCTCGATCGCGCAGTCCAGTGCCAACGTCGCGGTGACCGTGGGTGATGGCGACACGGCGGGCGGCTTGGTCGGCTTCAACCTCGCGGGTTCGACCATCACCGATTCCTACGCGCAGGGTAACGTCATCGCCGGCAACTTCGGCCGGTCAGGCGGCCTCGCCGGCCACAACGCAACCGGTTCGACGATTACCAACTCCTATGCGCAAGGGAGTATCACCGCCGGCAACACCGGCTCGGCGGGTGGCCTCGCTGGGGAGAATTTAGGCACGATCGTGGGCACGATCGTGCCGGCTCTGAACCAGGCCTGCGGCGCCGGCCAGACCTGCGCCACCGGTGTCATCAGCGTGGGGGCGAACGGCACGGCCGGCGGGCTGGTCGCAGTTAACGGCGGCACCATCACCAATGCGTTCGCGACCGGTGCCGTCAACGGCGCGGCCGGCACTGGCGGCGGCATCACCACGCTCGGTGGGCTTGCCGGCGACAATCAAGCTACGATCACAAATTCGCATGCGCGCGGCGCCGTCGGAAACTCCCTCGCCGCCAATCTTCACGCAGGCGGTCTGGTCGGCGAGAACTCTGGCGCGATTGAGTCGTCCGCAGCCGTCATCGGCAGTGTGCGGGCCGGCGACGCAAGCAGTGCCGGCGGGCTGGTCGGACAGAACTTGGGCAGCATCGCCAACTCCTACGCCGACCGAGAGGTCAGCGTCGGCAGCTCCGCGTGGGCCGGCGGGCTCGTCGGCAGCAACGGCTATTCCCTGACCTCCGGCGCTACCGGCGAGATCGTGAACTCGTACGCGACTGGGAACGTCACGAGCGCGGGGGTCAATGTCGGCCTCGGCGGTCTCGTTGGGTTTAATTCCCCCGCGTCCAGAATCGGCGACTCGTATGCGACCGGCAACGTCAGCTCGCCCGCCGCGATCGTCCAAAACGGTCCGAACTGCGCGGCCAGCAGCTCCTGCCAAATCGCGTCTGTCGGTGGCCTGGTGGGACAGAACTTCGGTGAGATCATCAGTTCACATGCTGGGGGGAATGTCAGCGTCGGTCCGAACGGCACCGGCGGAGGACTCGTCGGCTTAAACACCGGCATCATCGAGAATGCGTTCGCGATCGGCAGCGTCACCGGAGCGTCCGGCAGTGGCGGCGTCAATAGCCAGGGCGGAACCACGACGCTTGGCGGACTCGCCGGCATCAATCAGGGCCTGATCTCGGACTCGTCCGCGAGCGGGAACGTCGGCAATGCGAACGTCGCTAATCTGCAAGCCGGCGGGTTGGTCGGCGACAACTCCGGCACGATTCTCTCGTCCACCGCCACCGGCAACGTGCAGGCGGGGAGCGGAAGCAACGCCGGCGGGCTGGTCGGATCCAATTCGTCGTCCAACAATCTCAATTGCGCCAGCTGCATGAACGCCGACGGAGCGCCGTATTTCAACACTGCTCTCATCGCTGATGCGCAGGCGAGCGGCAATGTCAGCGTCGGGGCGGGCAGCCTTGCCGGTGGCTTTGCCGGGGTAGGCGACGGCATCATCGTCCTGGGCTCCGCCACGGGCGCGGTCACCGGCGGCGGCAATAGCATCCTCGGCGGTTTCATCGGCGCGCTGACCCACGCCAGCCCCGGCTTTATTATCTTCTCCACGTCCTCTGGACCGGTCACGAGCACCGGGGCAAACAGCATCGTCGGCGGCTTTGTCGGTCTCAATGGCGGCACGATCCTGGGCTCAAGCACGTCGAGCGCCGTCACCGGCACCAGCGAGAGCTATCTCGGCGGGTTTGCCGGCGTGAATCTCGGCACCATCGAGTTCTCTTCGGCGACGGGATCGGTCACCGGGACGGGCAATCATGACATCATCGGCAGCTTCGTCGGCGCGAACTTCGGCAGCATCGACTCCTCCTCCGCGGCCGGCAACGCGACGGGAGCCACCAACAGCGCCGTCGGCGGCTTCGCCGGCGCCAATGCCCAATTCATCAATTTCCCGGCCGGATCGATTCCGGATTCGAGCTTCCCGGTCGGGACCATCACCAACTCCAGCGCGACCGGTACCGCGAGCGGCGGTCAAGGCAGCACAGTCGATCCGTTCATCGCGCTCAACGACCCGAATTCCGCATCCAACCCGCCGGCGTTTCCGTCGATCATCGCCGGCTGCAGCGATCCGCTGTGCGGCTTCCTCAACACCGGCACGCTGCCGCCGTCGGTTGCGCCGCCAGCGCCGCCAGCGCCGCCGCCGGAACCGGTGCCGGCCGTGCCAGCGCCGTTCTCGCCGTTCCTCGGTGAAGTCGTCGCATCACAGACGAGCGCGCAGCAGTTCATCAACAATCTCGTCGGCAATGGTCCGGCGCAGCTCGCCGCCCTCAACACCGCGCCCGTGTTCAGCACTCCCCCCGGCGGCGGCGCCCGCGTGCCGCCGCAGCAGCAGCAGCCAAGCCCGGCTCCCGGCGCCCAGAACCTGCCGCCCGGCTTCCCCCAACGCATCATCGACATTCCGCCGCTGACCGAGACGAGCCTCATCAAGGACGAGGCGGTCGTGCACATCGCCACCGCCACCGTCACGGTGGAGCGGCTGCGGGCTGCCGTGGCGCCGCTGGGTTTGGAGATCGTGGCCTCGGAAAACATCGCGATCACCGGATCGACCGCGGTGCGTTTACGCTTCACCGACGGCCGAACCGTCCAGGACGTCATTCGGGCGCTGGCGGCAATCCAATTCGTCGCGGTCGCGCAGCCGCAATACGCCTACAGGACGCAGCAGCAAGGGAGTGAGACCGCGCCTGCCTCACGTGGCGACGACACCGGGCCGAAGGGCGACGCCGCGCAATACATTCTGGAGAAGCTCAAGATCTCCGACGTTCACCGCATGGTCAGGGGCACCAACGTCACGATCGCGGTCATCGATTCGCAAATCGACGCTGCGCATCCTGACTTGGAAGGGGTGATCGCAGAGCGCTTCAGCGCGGTGGGCGCGCCGGAGAAGCCGCACGCGCACGGCACCGGGATGGCCGGCGCGATCGCCTCGCACCAGCGGCTGCTCGGTACGGCGCCGGGCGCGCGGCTGCTTGCCGTGCACGCCTTCTCCACCGCGGCGGCGGCCGCCGAGAGCACCACGTTCAACATTCTCAAGGGCATCGACTGGTCGGTGCGCCAAGGCGCGCGCATCATCAATATGAGCTTCGCCGGCCCGAAGGACCCTTCGCTCGAGCGCGTGCTCAAGTTGGCCTACGACAAGGGCATCGTGCTGATCGCCGCCGCCGGCAATGCCGGGCCGAAATCTCCGCCGCTCTATCCCGGCGCCGATCCCAACGTGATCGCGGTCACGGCGACCGACGCGGACGACAAGCTCTTCGCCGGCGCCAATCGCGGCAAATATATTTCGGTGGCGGCGCCGGGCGTCGATATTCTGGTGCCGGCGCCCGAGGGCGATTATCAGATCACCACGGGAACGTCGGTTGCCGCCGCCGAGGTGAGCGGCATCGTGGCGCTGTTGCTGGAACGCAATCCGAAACTCAGGCCCGCCGATATTCGCCGCATCCTGACCATGAGCGCTAAACGGCTCGGGCCCGGCGAGCGCGACGACAATTTCGGCTCCGGCCTCATCGATCCGCTGCAGGCGCTGCAATTGGCTGATCCGAGAAGCGCGACCACCACGCCGCCTGCGCCGACGCGTCCGATCCGGCAGCGCTAGCGGACGGAGAGCGTCATGGCCGTCACCAACGAAGTCTGAGATATGGGATCCGCCAAAGAGAAGCCCCGCCGAAGCGGGGCTTAAGTGTTATCCAGAGTGTGGGGGCTGAGGTCAGCGCGCCCACAACCATTCCCTGCCACGCGGTTTGCCGGTTGCAAACTCCGGTAATCTGCGTTGGCCGAAGGTCGGAAAGCCGGCTACCGCCAAATTCAAATTCGGCCACAAGGGGTTAGACCCGGCCCTTAAGCGCAGACTCGAACGCGAAGCCCACTCCTTTGCGCACGATCGTGCCGAAGCCGGGAAAATCCATGTGGGCGCCGGCGACCGTGAGCTTGTCGGCAGCGATGCGATCGAACGTGCGTCGGCGCGTCGCGCAGGCCTGCTGCGGATCGACGTCGAAGACGAGCCCGGTATCGGGACGCGCAACCTGCACCGACGCGAGGTGAACGAGGTCGCCCCAGATCAGCAGGCTCTCCCTGCCGGACGCGATCAGCCATCCGGTATGGCCCGGCGTGTGGCCGGGCAGCGCAACGGCCGAGACACCGGACGCCGCCTCGCCCTCGCCTACGAGACGCATGCGGGAGCGATAAGGCGTGGTCGCGACCGCCGCCTTGACGATGTTGCGGCGGATGCGCTCGGTCTCCCCGCTCGCCTCGTCGCGATCGAGCCAGAATCGCGCTTCCGCCTCGTGCAGGATCAGCTCCGCGTTCGCAAAGACGGCGCGGCCCGCGTCATCGACGAGACCGTTGGAATGGTCGGGATGGATATGGGTGAGAAAGACGGCGGCAATCTCCTCCGGCGCGACGCCGAAGGCGCGAAGATGCTCAGGTAGCTTCCCGAGCGTCGGCCCCATGCTGCTGCCCGCGCCAGCATCGATCAGCGCCCATCGTCCCTGCAGTTTGAGCAGAAAGGCGTTGACCGCGATGTGCACGCCGTCGCCGTTCGTCGTGCCGGCAAGCCGCCGCAGCTCGGCTCGATCCATCCCGAGCACCACGTCGAGCGAGGTCGCGAGTACGCCGTCACTCAGCGCCGTCACCTCGATGTCGCCGATCTTTTTGCTATGCGCGATCATGGCTGGCTCTGGAGGCTGGCTCGGTTCCACCTCTCCCGCCTGCGGGGAGTAGCGTAGGGTGGGCAAAGGCGCGCTGCTCGGTCCGTCCGCGTGGGCAAAATCGCGCGCGCGCCGTGCCCACGCGGAGACGGTGCGGCGGCGATTTTGCCCACCCTACGTTCTGCGTTCCCACAGGCACCACCCCCCTCCCCAGCCCTCCCCCACAAGGGGGGAGGGAGCAGACCGAGCTTGGGGAGGGAGCAGACCGAGTGCGCGGAGCGCTAACGCCCCTCAGGCTGGAAATAGACGTCGACCTTCATGCCGACCGCGAGCGGATCGGGCTGCACCACATCGACGAGAACTTCGACCACGTCGACGTCGGTCACGTTGCGTTGCCCGCGCCCGTTGATGCGGCTTTGCCCGACGATCGGCGCGATGAAGGAGACTTTGCCCGCGACTTCGCGGCCGCGAAATGCGTCAGAGCGGATGAGCGCCGGCTGCCCGACCTTGACGTCTCCCAGATCGCGCTCGTCCAGCTCGGCGCGCACGCGCAGCGCCGACACGTCGCCAATGACCAGCAACGGCTGCGCATTGGACGGCGCGGCCAGCTCGCCGGGCTTGGCATTGACCTGCAGCACGGTGCCGGAAATCGGCGCGCGGATCGTCAACTGATCGAGCGCCGCGGCTGCGGCTGCCGCTTCGGCGCGCGCGACATTCACCTGGCCGTCGGCAAAGGTCGGCAGCGGCGTGCCGGGATCGGCTTCGATGCGACGCAGCTCGGCCTTCTGCTGCCGCACGGCATCCTGAGCGCGCGCCAAAGCAGCGCCCGCCGCCTCGACGGTTGCATCCGATGCGGTGCCGGCGCGGCGATCGACAGCGGCTTTATCGAGGTCGGCTTGCGCCTGCGCGGCAGCCTTTACCGCACCGGCAACCGCATCCTCCGCGCGGCGCCGCGCGGCGGCCTTGTCGGTATCCGCAGCCGCGCCTTCACCCCGGCGCTGCGGTGCCGCGCGCGCCGGTTGCGCCGGCGCGGCCTCCTCGTTGCGCGCGCGCATGCGAAAGGCGATTTGTGCCTCGGCGGCGGCAAGCCGCGCCCGCGCTTCGGTGTCCACGAGCCGGATCAGCGGCTCGCCGGCGAACACCTTGTCGTTGACCTTGACCAGCACCTGCGCGATTACGCCCATGACCGGGGCTGCGATCTTGATCGTTCCCGAGACAGGCTCGACCCGCCCGGGCGCTACCGCTTGCCAGCGCTTCTCGTCGGCGCTCTCGGGGCGCGCCGCGCGTGCACTTTCCCGCTCTCCCGTTCTTGCCGCCAGCGCCGCCAGCGCCAATGCGATGGCGATCGCGCCGACGGCGGTCGACCTAGTTTTCCACGCGGTCATGCTTTTCGGCCTGCTCATGCACGGCGCAGTCACCCTGGTTCTTCGTGAGCGCGGCATCGCCGCGCTGCTCGCGGACGATGCGTCCATCTTCGATGTGAACCACTCGGTCGGCGAAGCGCAATATACGCGTGTCGTGCGCGACGACCAACACCCCGCGCGAGGATTCCTTGGCGATCTCGGCCAACAGCGTCATGATCGCGTTGCCGTTCTCGCCGTCGAGGGAAGCCGTGGGCTCGTCCGCGAGAACGGCGGATGGGTGTCCGACGATCGCGCGCGCGATGGCGACGCGCTGTTGCTCGCCGCCGCTGAGCTCGAGCGGAAACGCATTTGTCTTGTGCGCCAGGCCGACCATGGCCAAGGCATCTTTCGCTTTGGCGACGGCGCGGACGGAATTTTCGCCGCGTACGTCCAGTGCCAAGCGGACGTTGTCGATCGCCGTCAAGGTCGGAAACAGGTGATAGGACTGGAAGATGAAGCCCACGTGCTCGCGGCGGATCCTCGCCAACTCCTCGGGCCCGGCGCCCTCCGTCGAGCGGCCGCCCAAGCGGATCGTTCCGCGCGTGGGCGTCAGCATGCAGCCGAGGATCGACAGGAGCGTGGTCTTGCCGCTGCCGGACGGTCCCATCAGCAGCGTCAACTCGCCGCCCCTGAGCGTCAGGCTGACCCCCTTGAGCGCTTGCACCTGCGCCGCCCCGGTCCCCAGCCATTTCGCGATATCGACGGCCTCGACGACGGGAGCGGTCATCGCGTGAACACCATCACAGGATCGATGCGAGTCACGTGCACGATCGCGGCGACTGCGGATATGACGCACATGAGCAGCGTGAGCAAGAACAACACCAGGGTGAGCGCCGGTGTCATGACGATGGGCAACGCGGTGTCCGCGGTCGCTGCGACGACGATCACGCCGATGGCAGCAGCGAAGCAGAAGCCGATGACCGCACTGATCAGCGCCTGGCAGATGATGACCTTGTGAATGTAGAGGCTGGAGGAGCCGATGGCGCGCAGCGTCGCGAACTCGTTTATGTGATCTTTGGTGCTCGAATAGAGGGTCTGCGCGACGATGACGGTGCCCACGATCATGCCGAGCAGCGCGCCGGCGAAGAGTGCGAAGCCGGCGCCGGTGCCGAACAGCCAGAAGGAGCGGCTGCGGTCGCGAAACTCGGCGGTCGTGAGCACGTCGACATCGGCGAGATTGGCCTTGAGCCGGCGGCGCACACTCTCCACGTCCGCACCGGGAGCGACGCGCACCAGAAAATAGGTGGCCTTGTTCACCGCGATCCCGGTGAAGGCGCGCGCGCGATCGAGCGTGGTGAAGACATATGGCGTGGTCGTAAATGACCGGATGCCGTTGGTGACGGCTCGCACCTCCACCTTCTGGCCGCGGATCTCGGCGTTCGCACCGATCCCGTCCACGCCGAGCCGATCGAAGTAGGAGCGGTCGACGGCGACGGCGCCGGGAATAGCTAGCGCCTCGATGCTGCCTTCGACCACGTTCCAGGGCAGCAATCCGCCTTCTCGCAAATCGGAGCCGACGATGAAGATCGGGAACGTTCCCCCCGCCGGTATGCGCCAGTCGGCATAGCCGATGACGACGGGCGCGGCCTGCGCCACGCCGTTGATCGACAGCGCTTGAAATCGCGCGCGCTCGTCCAGCGTCGAAGGATCTTCGAAGCACTTGGTTCCCGGCGGCATGATCCACAGATCGGCGGAGGCGTGGTCGATCATGGTGGTGACGATCCGCCCGAATCCCAAATAGAGCCCGAGCTGCACGGTCACCAGCACGATGGAAAACACGATTCCGACCACGGTCGCGACGAACCGTAACCGGTCGTGCAACAGGTTTCGGGATGCGAGTCGGTAGATCAACGACATGCTAGTCGCTCTGGATTCGCCCAGGCTTGATGTTGTCCGCGTCTGTTCACAACGCAGGGCAGACTTATACCAACGGCAATCGATTCTGATCCATCCACACCGTCATGGCCGCGCCGGCCATCCGCGTCTCTGCCGCGCCACCGCAGGCAACGCAAGGTCGCGGATCGCGGCAATATTGCGACGAAATCGGGAGTTCGCCAGGCCGGGCAAGGACATCGCGCCGAGCGCCCTGAAATGGGCATATTGTTGCGCGATGGCGCTAGGCCTCACGCGGGGGATACGCCATTGAAAACACGACTTTCGATATTGCTCATCGCCGGCCTCGTGGCATGCACGGGCCTTCCCGTTCAAGCCGCAGAGCCGACCGTTGCCGGCCTGTGGGAGAAGAAGGACGAGACAACCGGCAAGTCGGTGGGGTGGTTTGTGTTCGTGGAGCGCAACGGCGTCTTCGAGGGCGCGTTCGCCAAGCTGTTTGCGCGGCCCGGCGACGACCCCAATCAGATGCCGACCTGCGCCAGGTGCACGGACGACCGCAGAAATGCGCCGCTGCTCGGCATGTCCTTCATCAGGGGCATGAGGCGCAACGGATTGCGCTATGAGGAGGGCAACATCGTCGATCCGCGCGACGGCACGGTCTACCGCGCCATGATGACGCTGAGTCCCGAGGGCCAGGTCCTCACCGTGCGCGGCTATCTCGGCATTCCTATGTTCGGCATGGACGAGGTTTGGAGACGCTTGCCCGACAACGCCGCCGCGCAGCTCGACCGCTCGGTCATCGTCAAATACCTGCCGGCCCGCGCGGCATCCGCGCGGCCGTCTGCCGCCGCGCCGAAGAGCAGCAGCGCCGCCGCGCAGTAACGCGGTTTCCGATTAGGCCGCGAAAGCGGGGACCGAGAGTCGTAGCCCGGATGAGCGCCAGCGAAATCCGGGGACCCGCATATCGCTTCGCTCATGCGGGCTACTGGATTCCCTCTTAACGTCAACGCCGAGAACTGTTCGAACCATCGCGTGCGGCACGGATCGCCTGCCAGACGTGCTGCGGCGTCGCCGGCGTGTCCATGTGCTCGATACCCAGGCCGGAGAGCGCGTCGACGACCGCGTTCATGAGCGCCGCCGAGCTCGGTGTAATGCCGGCCTCGCCGCCGCCCTTGACGCGCAGCGCGTTGCCTTCGGTCGGATCTTCCGTCAGCTCGACATCGAGGTGCGGGAAGTGATCGGCGCGCGGCATGCCGTAGTCGAGAAAGCTTGCGGAGAGAAGCTGGCCGGAGCCTTGCTCGTAGATCGAAGCCTCCAGCATCGCCTGGCCCACGCCTTGGGCCACGCCGCCATGCACTTGGCCGTGCAGAATGAGCGGATTGATCGGCTGGCCGCCGTCGTCGATCGAGGTATAGCGGCGGATTTCGACGGCGCCGGTGTCCGGATCGACCTCGGCCTCGCAGACCGCGGCGCCGGTCGGATAGGCCGGGATGCGCCCGGTGAAGCTTGCCTCGGCCGCCAGCGGCCCGCGCAGGTCATCCGCCAGCGCGGGGAGATCCTCGGCGGCGCGGGCGATGTCGAACAGGGTGAGACGCCGATTGCTGTTCGGCGCCATGAACAATCCGTCCGCGAATGAAATATCGCCTTCGGCAACATCGAGCATGACGGCGGCGATGCGGCGCGCCTTGTCGATCACCGCGCGCGAACTCTCCACCATCAGCGATCCGGCGAGCCGCATCGACCGATCGGAATGGGTGCCGCCGCCCGAGGCGAGCGCTGCGCTGTCGCCGCTGACGAAATCGATCGCCTCCGGATCGACGCCGAGCCGATCCGCCACGACCTGGCGAAAGCTCGTCTCGTGGCCCTGCCCGCTCGATTGTGTGCCGACAACGAGCGCAATGCGGCCTGCCGGCGACACCTTGATGGCGACACGCTCGTGCGGCATCCCCACTGGTGTCTCCACGTAATTGGCGAGGCCGATGCCGAGCAGCCGGCCGCGCTTCTTCGCCTCCCTGCGGCGAGCGGGAAAGCCTTTCCAGTCCGCGGCTTCGAGCGCGCGGGCGAGGTTGCCGGCGAAATCCCCGCTGTCGTAGGTGAGTCCGGTTGCCGTGCGATGGGGAAGCTTGTCGCGGCGGATGAGATTGCGGCGGCGCAGCTCCGCCCGGTCGATCTTCAACCGTCTTGCGGCGATGTCGATGAGCCGTTCCATGACGGTCGTCGCTTCCGGCCGTCCGGCGCCGCGGAACGGCGCCGTCGGCACCGTGTTGGTCATCACGCCGCGCAGGCGCACCCAGGCGATCGGCACGTCGTAGACGGTCGGCGCAACGCGGTAACCGTTGCTCAGCGGCACGTAGGAAACCGTGTGCGCTCCGACGTTGGCGGTGAGCTCGAGCGCCAGCGCCAGCATGCGGCCGCGGCGGTTGAAGGCAAGCCGCGCGCGCGTGACGACGTCGCGCGCAGTGTAGTCGGTGAGGAATGCTTCGCTGCGGTCGCCGGTCCATTTCACGGCGCGTCCCACGCGGCGTGCCGCCCACACCACCGCGACCTGCTCCGGATAAATATTGAAGCGCGAGCCGAAGGCGCCGCCGACATCCGGACAGATCACGTGCACGCGTTCCTGCGGCACCTTGAGGCAACCCGCGAGCGCATGCCGCAGCCGATGCGCGCCCTGACATCCCGAGATCAACGTATATCGCTCGCCCGCCGCGTCGTAGCTGCCGATCGCCGCGCGCGGCTCCATGAACGCGCTGATGGTGCGCTGGTTGCGGATCGTCGCGTCGACGACGAGATGCGCATCTTTGATCGCAGCCTCCACGGCGGCGGCATCGCCGAAGGCGCAGTCGAGGGCGAGATTGCCGGACGCCTCCGGCCAAATCGTCGGCGCCCCCTTTGCAAGCGCGTCCATCACGTCGGTCACCGCGGGCAGCACTTCGTATTCGACAGCGACCGCTTCGGCGGCCTCGCGCGCGGCCGTCACGCTTTCCGCCACCACCACCGCGACCGCCTCGCCAACGAACCGCACGTCGCCGACGGCGAGCGGCAGCTGCAGCTGATCGAGGATCTTGCGCTCGGGAGTGGATGCGAAGGTCGAGATCGTGACGTCATTGGCATCGGCGGGATTGGGAAGATGCGCCATGCCGATGTGACCGTCGCCGACGTAGTCCTCGCCGACGAGGACGGCCAGCACACCTCGCTGCCGGCGCGCCGCCGACGTGTCGATCGAGACGATGCGCGCATGGGCGTGCGGCGCGCGCACGAACACGGCATAGGCCTGATCCGGCACTGAGATGTCGTCGGTGTAATTGCCGCTGCCGCGCACGAAGCGCAGGTCCTCGAACCGCGGCATGGCGCGTCCGATGAGGGGGCCTCGGGGAGCCGAAACGTTGGTCACCATTGCGCTCTCAACCTCGCCGCAGCAGGCCAATCTGTCCCAATCGAGCCTAGCCAAGCGCGCATGCCGTTGCCAATTGCGGCGGCCGGTCGCTAGCGTCTTGCCTCAAGATGCTCTCTGCCGCTCGCCCCCGCGAAAACGGGGACCCAGTGCTTGGCCCTGGATTCCCGCTTTCGCGGGAATGAACGGAGTTTCTGCTGAGCGGCATATCGTGTTTGAGCTTACGCTGAGACGCTATGCGGGCGGTTTGATGCTCGGTGCAGCGCTTTGCTCTATAATCGACCGCGCCGCGCAACGCCGATGAGCACGACAGCGATGGGCCTTGTGGAAAAAACGCAGGCGAAGGCACCGGTGGCGGAGTTCGAGCGCTTCCGGCTTCGCCGCTTCGTCGAAGGCTTGGGCGAGGACCTCGAAACCGTGCATGCGGCGACCGATCTCGCTGATGTGGCGGCAAAGCTCGAAGGCAACCCCAAAGCCGTGCTGTTCCGCGCCGTCGGCGCCGAGCGTCAGGAGCTCGTCGGCAACGTGACCGCAAGCCGCGCGCGGATCGCCCGCGCCTTCGGCGGCGAGCCGGCCGCGTTGTTGCCCGAGCTGCTGCGGCGGCTGCGCAACAAACCAGATATCGTCGAAATCTCGCGCGCGGAAGCGCCGGTACAGGAAGTCGTGCTCATGGACGCGGCCGCCGATCTGACCGCGCTGCCCGTTCACCTCGGGCATGGCGCCGATGGCGGGCCCTACATCTCCTCCTCGATCGACTTCGTCGTCGATCCCAAGACCGGCTGGACCAACGTGGGCATGCGGCGCCTCATGCTTCGTGGCCGCCGCGAGGCGGGCGTCGATCTCGTTTCCCCGAGCGACCTGCGCGCGATCTACGAGGCGAGCGCCGCCGCCGGCCGTCCGCTGCCGGTGAGCTTCGTCGTCGGCGCCCACCCGATCGATCAACTTGCCGCGGTGATGCGGCTGCCGGTCGATGAACTCGGCCTCGTGGCTTCGCTGCGCGGCGCGCCATTGCCGGTGGTGAAATGCGTCAGCAATGACATCAGAGTGCCGGCCGATGCCGAGTGGGTGCTCGAGGGCTACCTCGACGCCCGCGGACATATCGAGCCCGAGGGCCCCTATGGCGAGTTTCTGGGCTACTACGGCGCGCTCAAGCGCAACCCGGTGTTTCATCTCACCGCCATCACGCGCCGGCGTGACGCTCTGTTTCAGACCTCGACCATCGGCGGATGGTCGCTCGCGCGCACCGACACCGCGCAACTCAACGCGCTGCGCACCGAGGTGATGATTTGGCGCGCGCTCGAGTCCGCCGTGCGCGAGCCCATCGCCGTGCATGCTACCGCCGCGAGCGGCGGCATGTTCAATCTTCGCGTGGCACTACGCCAGCGTGTTCCCGGCGAAGCGCGCAATGCGATCGCCGCGTGCTTTGGCGCGCTGGTCAATGTCAAACACGTGTTCGTGGTCGATCCCGACATCGACATCTTCTCCGACGAGCAGATGGACTGGGCGCTGGCGACGCGATTCCAGGCCGACCGCGATCTCGTGGTGATGGACGCAATGCGCGCGTTGCCGCTCGATCCTTCGCTTGCCGGCGGCCGCACCGGCGCCAAGGCCGGCTTCGATTTGACTTGGCCGTTCGGCAGCGCCACGCGCATCGAGACGCGGGTGCCGGAGCCGCCGCGCTTTGCGGGCGCGCGCTTCCCATCGATCGAGGCGGCGCTCGCCCACGGACCCAAATTTTTCGAGGAGCTGATGGCCGCGGTGGGCAGCCGCGACGGGCGCGAGATCGTGCTCGCGCTCGATGCGCTGCGCGCGAAAGGCCTCGATCGCGACGGCGAGGGGCGCTATTTCCTGCAATCGAAATAACGCGATCGCCACCGGTGTCTTGCATCAACCAGATTTAGCGATAGCGATCCGAAACACATGACAGACGACGAACGGGCCATTCGTGAATTGATCGATGTCTGGCTCGCCGCCAGCAAGGCCGGTGACCTCCAAACAGTCCTGAGCTTGATGACGGACGATGTGATCTTCATGGTTCCGGGCCGCAGGCCGTTTGGAAAAGAGGCGTTCGCAGCGGCGTCGCAAGGAATGCAGAATGTCTCAATGGAGGGGACAAGCGACATTCACGAGCTCCAGGTGCTCGGGGATTGGGCCTATCTTCGAAATTACATCGAGATGGTGGTAACGCCGCCAAACGGTGCTCCTGTGCGCCGATCCGGTTACACGTTGACCATCCTGCGCAAAGAATCGGACGGACGGTGGCGGCTCGCACGCGACGCCAACCTTCTGACCCAAGCAACCTGATTCATGTTCGTGGTATTCACGGTGGCTGCGTTCAACCCGAGACGCTATCCGATCACCAGGGGAGAAATCATGCCCGCCCTCCAGCGCATTCTGCTCGCCTGCCTCGGCATTGTGGGCGTCGGCTCGCCTGTTACCCCGGCCGCTTCGGCCCAGGAGGTCACCGTCAAAGTCGGCACCGTGCGCTCGATTTCCACCGCCACCATCCTGTGGGGCGTCGAAAAGGGCTACTTCAAGGACTACGGCATCAAGGTCGTGACCGAGACGCTCGACACCGCGGCCAACTCGATCGCACTGTTGGCGCAGAACCAGTTGCAGCTCGTGGAGGGAGGAATTTCCGCCGGCTACTTCAACGCGCTGGAAAAGAACCTGCCGGTCACCATGGTGCTCGATCGCGTCTCGAGCCCGCTCGGGCACAACCTGATGCTGCGGCCTGACCTCAAGGGCCAGATCACGCAGTTGCGCCAGCTCAAGGGCAAGACCATCGCCACCAACGGCCAGGGCGCGGTGTCGACCTATGAGGTGGGCAAGCTATTGGAGAGCGATGGGCTGACCATCAACGACGTCGACATCAAAGTCATCCCGTTCACGCAGTATGCCGTCGCCTTCAACAACAAGGCGATCGACGCTGCGATCACGATCCCGCCGTTTACCGCGCAATTGCTCGACGGCGGACATGCCGTGAACTTCAAGGACCCCGACGACACCGTCAAACCGCACCCGCTCACCATCGCGGTGAGCATGATCAACACCGATTTCGCCAAGGCCAACCAGCAGCTCGTGCGCAACTACTATGTCGCCTATCTGCGCGCCATCCGCGATTACTGCCAGGCCTACCACGGCGGCGCCGTCCGTCCGGAGTTTATCGACCTCGCGATCCGCACCGGCACCGAAACGCGGCCGGAACTGCTGCACAAATATCCGTGGCCGGCGCGCAGCCCGAACGGCGCGATCAATGTCGCGAGCATGCTCGACATGCAGGTCTGGTTCCATAAGAGCAAGATGAGCAACGCCGAGCTTCCGGCCGACCGGATCGTGGACAAGAGCTACGTCGAATACGCATTGAGCAAGCTCCCCCCGTTCGTGCTCGAGAACAAGGAGAGCACACTCGCCGGCTGCCGCTAAGATCAAGTCCGGACCTCGCGGCCTCATGCTTCGAGACGCGGTCCTTCGGACCGCTCCTCAGGATGAGGGGTGAGCCATCGCCAACGTGCAACGCGGGGAGGAGGGAATGGCCGTCGAGCGGCGCGGCGCGGCGATCGACATCGTCGGACTGCGCAAGGAGTATCTGAGCGGCCCCGCTCGCGTCGTTGCGCTCGACGACATCAACCTGCGGATCGCGCCCGGCGAATTCGTCTGCATCGTCGGTCCATCGGGCTGCGGGAAATCGACGCTGCTGCGCATCCTCGCCGGCCTTACCGCCCAGACGAGCGGCACGATCAAGGTCGAAGCGCCGGGCTGGGCGGTCGAGAACGCGATGGTGTTCCAGGAGAGCGGCCTCTTTCCCTGGATGAGCGTCGAGGCCAATGTCGGATTCGGCCTGATGACGCGCGGCGTTCCCGCCGGCGAAGCGGCTCTACGGGTGGAGGCCGCCTTGAAGCTCGTCGGGCTTACCCGATTCCGGCGCCATTATCCGCACCAGCTCTCCGGCGGCATGCGCCAGAGGAGCGCCATTGCCCGCGCCTTCGTCACCGATCCGGGCATGCTGCTGATGGACGAGCCGCTCGCCGCGCTCGACGCGCAGAACCGCGTCATCCTGCAGGCCGAGCTGCTTCGCATCTGGGAGCAGACCCGCAAGACCGTGATCTACGTCACCCATTCGATCGAGGAGGCGCTGCTGCTCGGCGACCGCACCGTCGTGATGACCGCCCAGCCCGGCCGCATCAAACGGATCATCGACGTGCCGTTCCCCCGCCCGCGCAACCTCATGACGCTGTCGGCATCGCCTGAGTTCGGTCAACTCAAGCTCGACATCTGGCAGGTGCTGGAGGAGGAGGTCACGCGCGCGCGCCGCGACGAGGAGACATGAACGTGCAATCAGCGAGCAGCGAACTCGGTCTGCTCCCACCGAGCGCGCGGCGCTATAGTTCAATCACAAACGAAGATGCTCTGGAGAGAGCCCCCATGACCATCGAGATGTCGGGCAAGACGCGCGAGCGACTGCTTTATCTGATCTCGCCGATCGCACTCCTCATCATCTGGCAAATCCTGCTGGTGGCCGGGATCGGCGACCGCCGCTTCATCCCGGCGCCGAGCGACATTGCGCAGCGTTTCGTCAAGCTCGCCGGCAGCGGCGAGCTCGAATGGCACGTTGCCGTGACGCTCTACCGCGTCATCCTCGGGTACATCATCGGCGCGGTGCCCGCGGTCGCGGTCGGGCTGCTCATGGCCATGTTCAAGCCGGTGCGCATCTTCGTCGATCCGCTCATCGCCGCGCTGTTTCCGATCCCGAAGATCGCGTTGATGCCGCTCCTCCTGCTCGCCTTCGGATTCGGCGACGCCTCCAAGATCGCGCTCGTCGCCATCGCCGTCTTCTTCCCCGTCGTCGTCAACACTTATGTCGGCGCCGCCAACATCGAGAAGATCTACTGGGACGTGGCGAAGAATTACGGCGCGAGCCAAACCGTGATGTTCACCCGCATCGTGTTCTTCGGCGCGCTGCCGACGATCTTCGCAGGGCTGCGCATTGCGCTCGCGGTCTCGTTCATCGTGCTGGTCGCGTCCGAGTTCGTCGCCACCAAGAGCGGCATCGGCTACCTGATCTGGAATTCGTGGGAACTGCTGCAGGTCGACGTCATGTTCGTCGGCATCGTGACCATCGGCATCCTCGGACTGATCACCTCGGCGCTGTTCCAGGAGATCGAGCGCAAAGCGGTGCCGTGGAAGACGGAGTGAAGTGGATCAAATGCTCAGCATTATCGCCCGTCGTCCCCGCGAAAGCGGGGACCCATAACCTCCAGCTCTGGAATATGGGTCCCCGCTTTCGCGGGGACGACAGCGGTGTGGTTTGGTCAATCAGATGCGGTAGCCAGATCTCAGCTTCGAGCTACAGCCCCGCCAACGGATAACGCGAGAAGTCGTAGCCTTCCTTGACCATGACCTCCAACAGGAACGGCGCGCCCGATTCGGTGACGCGCACGGCGTCCTTGATCGCCGGCGCGATATCGCCCGGCTTCTCCACGCGCATCGCCGCGACGTTGAGGCCCTCGGCAACCTTGGTGTAGTTGCCGCCAATGGTCAGCGCGCCGTATTTCTTGGTCGACAGTTCGAGGACGTCGCGCTCGGCCGCCATCACGCCGTTGTTGAACACGATGGTGAGAATGGCGATGCGGTTGCGCGCCGCGGTCTCGATGTCCATGCCGGTCATGCCGATGGACGCGTCGCCCATGATGTTGACGCAAAGCTTCTCCGGCGCCGCGAGCTTCGCCCCCATGGTGATGCCGAGCCCGTAGCCGAGCTGGGTCGACTTGCCCCAACCCATATAGGAGCCCGGCGCCGTCGTCTCCCAGAACGGGATGAGCTGTTCGCGCGGACCGCCGGAATCGTGCGTGATGATGACGCTGTCGCGGTCCACGTTGCGCATGAGGTCGCGGATCACGCGGTACTGGTTGATGGGCATCTCCTCGGAATCGAGATGCTTGGCCCATTCCGCGAGCCATTCCTTCTTGGCCGCGGCGACCTCTTCCTTGAGCGAAGCGAGCGCATTGGCGCCGCCGGCACGCTTTTGCCGGCCGATTTCAGCGATCACCGCATCGAGCACCAGCGCGGCATCGCCGATGACCGCATGGTCGACGCGGTACTCCTTGTTGATGTCGGCGGCGTCGTTGGTCGAGTGGATGATGGTCTTGCCCGGCGGTACGCCGGGCCCGAACGGGGTGCGGGTCAGGCTCGAGCCGATTGCGAGCACGAGATCGGCTTTGGCCATGAACGCGGTGACCATTTTCGGCCGCGAACGCGTGGAGGCGCCGAGCGCAAGTGGATGGCTCTCGGGAATAGCGCTCTTGCCCGGATTGGTTGTGATGACCGGCGCCGGGATGAGCTCGGCCAAAGCTGCGAGCCGGTCGCTCGCTTCGGCATAGAGCACGCCCTGTCCGGCCAACAGCAGCGGATGCTTCGCCGCGAGCACCATTCGCACCGCGGTTTTCACCGCCTCTGGATCGGGGGCTGCGCGCTGGACCGCAACGGGCGCGTAATCGAGCTCTCCCGCATATTCGGCCTCCCATACTTCGGCCGGGATCTCGACGAGCACGGGCCCGCCCTTGCCGCTGCGCATCGCGTGATAGGCGCGGCGCATCAGATCCGGCAGCTCCTGGACCGAATGCGCCAGCGCGCACCATTTGGTGACCGGCCGATACACGTCGGCGGCACGGAATACCGGCCGCACGTATTGCCGCGCCAACGGCAACCCGGCCGGAAGGATGAGCAGCGGGACGTTCTCGGAAAACGCCTGGGCAATGCCGGGGAACGCGTTCTCGATGCCCGGGCCAGCCTGCGCGGCGAATACGCCGTTGCGCTTGCCGCGCTTGATGCGGGTATAGCCGTCCGCCATGCCGACACCGACGCGCTCTTGCCGGCAAAGGATCGGACGAATGTCGAGCGCGGCGCAGGCCTCGATCAGCGGGTTGCGCGGATAACAGGAGAGGAACTCGGTACCTTCACGCCTGAGAATTTCGGCGATGACCGCGGCTCCGTTCATGGGGATTTCTCCGTGCTGGCGCGGCATTGTGCCATACCCGCATTGGTTGCCGCGGCGGCAGGCCCCGGCAAGCTCCAAATTCTCGTGATTTTAGGCCGTGTTGGAACAAGGTCACACGGCCGGCGCAAAAGCAGTGGAAGCGGGCCTGTCTGCCGGCCTCGCGTTGTGCGAGGGGGCTCGGCCATGTTAACGATGGCTGAATATTGTGGGTCAATATTATCCCTCGCGGGGCAGTGAGAGGGGGGCAGATGAAGGGCCGTCGCGCCGCGATCGCCGCCGTTGTGGCTGCGCTGTCGCCGCCAATGGTGGCGTCTGCGGCAGATAGCAATGCACGCGCCTTCGGGCAGCCGGCGCCCGCCTATGATTGGACGGTGACGCTCGGCGCGGAGGGCAGGTTCGAGCCTCTATTTCAGGGGTCAAGCCAGAATCGCCTGCGGCCCTATCCGATCTTCGCGGTTTACCGCTATGGCACGCCCGAGCCTTTCCGTGGTCCGCGGGACGGCTTCGGCATCGGCTTGATCGAGGGAAGCAATTTCCAGATCGGCCCGGTCGGCCAATTCACGTGGTGGCGCCGGGAGCACATGGAACCCTCGGCGTTGCGGGGCCTCGGCGATGTCCCCTGGGCAGGCGAGGTCGGCCTCTTCGCGGAATATTGGTGGGTTCCGTGGCTGCGCACGCGCACCGAGGTGCGGCAGGGCTTCGGCGGCCACCACGGGATCATTGGCGATGTTTTCATGGACGCGATCGTCCCGGTCGGCGCGCGATGGACGTTGTCCGGTGGCCCGCGGCTTACGCTTGCGACCGCCCCGGCGCTCGGCCCATATTTCGGCATCACCGCGGCACAGTCTGCGGCCTCGGGATTGCCGATATTCGACGCCAAGGGCGGCATTCGCTCCTTCGGAGCAGGCACGCAAGCGCGCTACCAGTGGACGCCGCAGTGGGCGACGCACGCCTTCCTCGAGTACGAACGGCTCAGCGGCGATGCCGCAGGCTCGCCGCTGGTGACGCAGCGGGGCTCGCCCGACCAGCTGACGATTGGGTTTGGGGCAACGCACGCTTTCGACATCAAAACGCCTTGGTAGCGCGCCTGCATTAGTACCGATGGGGCCGGATCGCGGGGCAATTCCCAGGTTTTGAGTTCGCGGAGCCGACAGCGGTCGCTGCGAGAAGGTCGTTGGGAGCGGGCTGGGAGTAGCAATGGTCAAGCAAGCCGGTGTAGCAGCCTGGTTGGCAGGTATCGCCGCAATCGTCGCGCTCACCATCTGGTCCGGCGTCGGCTCGGTCGGCCACGCGGTTTCGAGCGTCGGTTGGGGAATTCTGCTCGTGGTGGTGGTGCGCGCCGGCACGGTTTTGGTGGCGGGGGCGGGCTGGTGGCTGCTTTTTCCCGCCAAAGTGCGCCCGCAGCTCGGCACCTGCCTCGGATTGAGATTCGTTCGGGAAGCGGTCAATGTCCTCTTACCCGTCGCGCAAGTCGGCGGCGACGTGGTGGGCGCGGCATTGCTGCGACGCCAGGCGGTACCGGGCGCGCTCGCGGCCGCCAGCGTTATCGTCGACGTTCTCATCCAGGCTGCCGCACAGTTTCTGTTTGCGCTTGTCGGTCTTCTGATCCTGATTGCACTGGAAGCAGATCAGGCTTTGGCGCAAACGGCCGCGGTCGGGCTTGTGGTCGCAGCGCTCATGCTCGCCGGCTTTTATTTCGCGCAACGCCAGGGCGGGCAGCGCATTCTTCGCTGGATCCTGGGTCGTCTGGCGGGCGATCGGGAGTGGCGCGTGCTCGGCACCATCGACGCCGTTTATCACAACCTGGGCACGATCTACGCGGCGCGATGGAGCTTCATTGCCAGCAGCGTCGTGCACATGGCCGGGTGGATTGTCGGCGCAGCCGAAGTCTGGATCGTGTTCGCGTTCATGGGACACCCCGTGAGCATCGCCGAGGCGATAGTCATCGAAAGTCTGATGCACGCGGTTCGCGGCGCGGCTTTCGCCGTTCCCGGAGCACTTGGAGCGCAGGAGGGCGCGCTAGTGCTGCTGTGCGCGGCATTCGGAATTCCGCCGCAGGAAGCGATTGCGCTATCGCTCGTCAAGCGAGCCGCCGATCTCGCCGTCGGCGTGCCGGGCCTTGTCGGCTGGCAGATGCTGGAGTGGGGACGCTTTTTGCCGAGCTGGCGCGCGCGGCCCGCACCCGAGCCGGTTGATGCTCGTTCGAAGATCCGCTGAGCCAAGGCATGATTCTGTTCTGGTGGTCGGTTGCGGCGTCGGCGGTCGCCGTCGTCGGCTGCGCATATCTCATTGCAGCCGCGGTCCTGGTTCGCCGCTTTGCACGCGATCGCGCCTCGCCCGCTCCCGGCGGTGGGCCGGCGGTGACTATTCTCAAGCCGCTGCACGGCAACGAGCCTGGCCTGTTCGACAATGTGCGATCCTTTTTCACGCAAGATTATCGCGGCGATACGCAGATCGTATTCGGCGTGCAGGATCCCGGCGATGGTGCAATCGCGGCCGTCGAGCGTCTGCGCAAGGCGCAGCCTGATCGCGATCTCGATCTGGTGATCGACACCAGAGCACATGGGGTCAATCGAAAGGTCTCCAACCTCGTCAACATGGCGCCGCGCATCCGCCACGAGGTCATCGTTCTCGCCGACAGCGACATGCGGGTCGACCCCGATTATCTCTCGCGCGTCATCGCCGCGCTGGAACGGCCCGGCGTCGGCGCGGTGACCTGCCTCTATTACGGCGCTGCCGCCGGCGGCACTTGGGCAAGGCAGGGCGCACTCCTCATCAACGCGCATTTCCTGCCGAGCGTGATCTTCGGAGTCGCGTTGGGCCTGGCGCAGCCTTGCTTCGGCTCCACGATCGCGCTCAGGCGCGAAGCATTGGCCGAAATCGGCGGCTTCAAGCCTTTCGCCGATTGCCTCGCGGACGACTACGCGATCGGGCAGGCCCTGCGCGCGCGCGGCCACACAATCGCGATACCGCCCTTCGCCATCGCCCACATCTGCACCGAAACGTCGCTGCGCGATTTGTGGCGGCACCAGCTGCGATGGGCGCGCACCGTCAGGAGCATCGATCCTTCCGGCTACGCGGGCTCGCTGGTGAGCCATGCCTTTCCGTGGGCGCTGATCGCAGCGCTGCTTGGCGCCGGCTCGGCCGCCGCTCTCCCGGCAGTCCTCATCGCCATGGCGGCAATCGCGTGCCGCATGGCGCTTCTGCGCCAGGTCGAGCACGCTTACGCACTTCCGCCGCAAACGTATGGGCTTCTACCCGCCTGCGACCTATTGTCGTTCGCGGTCTTCGTTATAAGCTTCCTGAACTGGGAAGTGAGCTGGAAGGGCCGCCGCCTCCGCATGGTTGCCGGAGCGTGGACGGCGGATCGGGGGGCACAATCATGATGCGGACGCTGTTTCTGCAAGGCCCATCGTACGAGGGCTTCGACGGTGGCGCCGGCGCGCGCTACCAGATGCGCCGCGAGATCCAGTCCTTCTGGTATCCGACCTGGCTCGCGCAGCCCACCGCGCTCGTCGCGGGCTCCAAGCTCATCGACGCGCCTCCGCACCGGCTCAAATTCCAGGACATCGCGCCCGAGGCCACGAGCCGCGATCTTGTCGTGATGCACACCTCGACCCCGTCGTTCGCGGTGGATGTGCGAACCGCCGAGGCGCTCAAGGCGCTCAAGCCGAGCTTGAAGATCGGCATGATCGGGGCAAAGGTAGCCGTCGAGCCGGAGGAGAGCCTGAAGGCGTCGCAGGCGATCGATTTCGTCGCCCGCAACGAGTTCGATTTCACCATCAAGGAGGTCGCCGAAGGACGCGACTTCGGCCGCATCGCCGGGCTTTCCTGGCGCAACGGCGACGGCACCATCGTGCACAACGAGGACCGCACGGTGCTGGAGAACATGGACGAGCTGCCGTTCGTCACGCCGATCTACAAGCGCGATCTCGTCATCGAAAATTATTTCAGCGGCTATCTGAAACACCCCTACATCTCGTTCTACTCGGGGCGCGGATGCAAATCGCGCTGCACCTTCTGTCTCTGGCCGCAGACGATCGGCGGCCATCGCTACCGCACGCGCAGCGTCGGCCACGTGGTCGAGGAGCTCGCCTGGGCGCAGAAGGCCTTCCCGCAAGTCAAGGAATTCTTTTTCGACGACGACACGCTGACCGACAACCTGCCGCGCGTCGAGGCGCTGGCGCGCGAGATCGGCAAGCTGGGGATGGTCTGGTCGTGCAACGCCAAGGCCAACGTGCCGCGATCAACCCTGAAAGTGCTCAAGGACAACGGCCTGCGGCTGCTGCTCGTCGGCTATGAATCCGGCAACCAGAAGATCCTCCACAACATCAAGAAAGGCATGCGCATCGACGTTGCCAAGCGCTTCGCCAAGGACTGCCGCGAGCTTGGCATCGTCACGCATGGCACGTTCATTCTCGGTCTACCCGGCGAGACCAAGGAGACGATCGAGGAAACCATCCGTTTCGCCATCGAGGTCAACCCGCACACGATTCAGATTTCGCTTGCGGCGCCGTATCCCGGCACGTTCCTCTATAAGCAGGCGCTGGAGAACCGTTGGCTCGTCGATGAGAATGCGCAGTTGCTGACCGAACGCGGCATGCAGATCGCATCGTTGAGCTACCCGCATCTCAGCCACACCGAGATTTTCGAATCGGTGGATGATTTCTACAAGCGCTTCTATTTCCGCGCGCCGAAGATTGCCGCGATCGCCGGCGAAATGGTCAGAAGTCCCGACATCCTGCGGCGGCGGCTGCGCGAGGGCATTGAATTTTTCCGGTTCCTGCGCGAGCGCCACGAGCCCGCGCACTGAAGCCAACGCTTTTAGTTCGTCATTCCGGCCGAGCCGCGGCAACGGCGAGAGCCGGAATGACGAGCCAGAATTTACGCGGGTTGGTATAAGGCAGGTTATTGCAAATATCCGGCCTGCTTGAACCAGGCGATTGCGTCGGCGATCGCTTCCCGGTAGGGCCGCGAGGTATAGCCAAGCTCACGCCGCGCTTTTGCGTCGTTGAAGAACATATGGTGGCGCGCCATGCGCAGCCCGTCACGGGTCGCAAACGGCGGCTTTCCGGTCAGACGCGCGAACCATTCGGCGCCGAACGCAATCGGATAGAGCGCGGCGATGGGAAATCGCAGCGTCGGCGGGCGGCGACCCACGATCTCGGCGATATCCGCAAGCATGGTGCCAAGCCGCACGTTCTCGCCGCCCAGGATGTAGCGCTCGCCGATGCGCCCGCGGTGCAGGGCTGTGAGATGCCCCGCCGCCACATCATCGACGTGCACGAGATTGAGGCCGGTATCCACGAATCCCGGCATGCGGCCGCGGGCAGCCTCGACAATGATGCGCCCGGTGGGCGTGGGCTTCACGTCGCGCGGACCGATCGGCGTCGAGGGATTGACGATGACGGCCGGCAGCCCTCGGCGCTCCACCATGTCCTCGACCAGACGTTCGGCGATGACCTTGCTCTTCTTGTAGGCGCCGATCGCGCGGCTCGCAGGCAACGGGCAGGTTTCGTCGGCGGGTTGATCGTCACGCAGCTCAAGCGTCGCCACGCTGCTGGTGTAGACGATGCGCTCGACCCCTGCCCGCAGCGCCTCCTCCATCACCGCCCGGGTGCCTTCCACGTTGGTTCGAATGATTTCGTCCGGCCTTCGAGACCACAGCCGATAGTCGGCCGCGGCGTGGGCCAGGTAGCGCGCGCCGCGCAAGGCCGCGGCCAACGAGGCGCGGTCGCAGATGTCTCCGATCATCGCCTCATCGGTCGGCGCAATATTGATGCGCGGGCTCGATTCTCGCACCAGCACGCGCACCCGATAGCCGCCCGCGCGCGCCGCATGCGCGATCGCCGAGCCGACAAATCCGCTTGCCCCGGTGACGAGCAAGAGATCACCGGGCTTGGTGTCCGGCATCACGGAGCTCTCGGCCGCAGCGCTCACCGCCCGGCGGCGTAGCCCTGCATCCCGCGCGGATTGGCGGCGGCGCGGCGGCGCCGGCCTTCGCGCGCGGCGGCGGTGAGGCGCCCCTCGCACCAATCGGCGTCAACCTCGACGATATGGCCGCGGCGCTGCAATTCTTTCACCGTCGCCTGCGGCAGCCGGCCCTCCACCACCAAAACGCCCGGCCGCGCGGTACGCGGCCAGAACGAGATCGGGAAATGCTCGGAGTGCCAAGCGGGAGCGTCGATCGCCTCCTGCAGATTCATCCCGGCGTGAACGTGGCGCATGAACAGCTGCGTCGTCCATTGATCCTGCTGGTCGCCGCCGGGCGAACCCCAGGCGAGATAAGGCTCGCCGTCGCGCAACGCGAGCGTGGGCGAGAGCGTGGTGCGCGGCCGCTTGCCGGGAGCAAGCGACGCCGGATGGCCCTCCTCCAGCCAGAACATCTGCGCGCGCGTGCCGAGACAGAAGCCGAGCTCGGGAATGACGGGGGAAGATTGCAGCCAGCCGCCGGACGGCGTCGCCGACACCATGTTGCCGGCCGCATCGACGATGTCGAAATGCACGGTATCGCCGCGCATCTCGCCGATGCGTCCGACTGTGGGTTCACCCGCGCCCATGCCGCCGACGGCACGGCGCTGCCCCTCCTCGCGACGCAGCTTCACCACCGCACCGAAGCCCGCGACCGATCCGGGCCGCAATTCGAGCGAAGCTTCTTCGCCGACGAGCCGGCGCCGCTCCTCGTTGTAGGCGTCGGAAAGCAGCGTCGCCATCGGCACCTCGACAAAGCCGGGATCGCCGTAGAACTTTTCGCGATCCGCGTAGGCGAGCTTCGAGCACTCGACCAGGAGGTGCACGAAATCGGCGCTCACGGGATCGGCGCCGTCGAGATTGAAGCCCTTGAGCAGCGCCAGCTGCTGCAGCATCACCGGGCCTTGCGACCAGGGGCCCGGCTTGCAGACGGTGTAGGGGCCGTAGTCGTAGGCGAGCGGCGACTCGATATGGGCATGCCAGCGCGCCATGTCCTCGCCGGTGAGCACGCCGCGATGAGCTTCGCCGCTGGTGTCCATCACCGCCTGGGTGTTGCAGAAGCGGTCGATCGCCTCGGCGATAAAGCCTTGCGACCAGGTCTTGCGCGCCGCCTCGATCTGCTTGACGCGATCGCCGCCCGCACTCTCGGCCTCGCGCAGCACGCGCGTGTAGGTATCGGCCAGCGCTTTGTTCCTGAACAAGGTGCCGGTCTCGGGCACCTTGCCCTCCGGGAGGTAGACTGCAGCCGAGGTCGGCCAATATTGGCGGAACAGAGCTTCGACGCTCGCGATGGTCGCGTGCGCGCGTTCGACCAGCGGATAGCCTTGGCTCGCGTAGCCGATGGCGGGGGTGAGCATCTCGGCGAGCCGCATGGTCCCGTAGTCGCGCAGCAGAAGCATCCAGGTGTCGAACGCGCCGGGAACGCAGGCGGCGAGCAGCCCGGTGCCCGGCACCATGTCGAGGCCGAGGCTCTTGTAGTGCGGGATGGTCGCCTTCGCCGGCGCCGGACCCTGGCCGCAGATCACCTCGGTCTTGCCGGTGCGGACATCGTTGACAATGACCGGCACGTCGCCGCCCGGCCCGTTGAGGTGGGGTTCGACCACCTGCAGCGTGAAGGCGGTGGCGACCGCGGCGTCGAAGGCATTGCCACCTTTCTCCAAGGTCGCCATGCCGACGGCGGTGGCGATCCAGTGGGTCGAGGTGACCACGCCAAACGTGCCGTCGATTTCGGGCCGCGTAGTGAACGGGTTGGGATTGATGTTTTTCATCGATGACCTGCGCAAAATCGCAGTCCGCAATTAATCACAGCTTGGGGGCGCAACCAACCCGATGAGGCCGCTTTTCGGCGACGGGTCCTTCGACTAAGGTTACGTATCCTTCGTTGTTGTCACGTCACTCGGATGGAGGAATCCATGAAGAAAATCGCATTGGCATTGGCCGTTTGCCTTGCCTCGTCGGCACCCGCGTTTGCCACCTGCAAGGCGGATGCGGCGGAGAAGAAGCTTGCCGGGGCGGCCCTCAAGAGTTTCATGACGAAGTGCGAGAAAGATGCAAAGACGACCTGTGAGGCGGATTCAAAGGAAAAGAAGCTCGCGGGCGCGGCCAAAACGAGCCACATGAAGAAGTGCGTGGCCGACGCGGTTGGCACGTAACGAGTGTCACCTGCGGCGGACGCACGAGGCAGCTTTAGCCCGGCTTTAGAACGCCGACTCAGGGCGTCGCGGAGTAGCTCAGTTTCTCGTAGTTGCGATCCTTGAGAAACTGGTCCAGGCCCCAGCGCTGCACTTGCGCGAGCGTGTCGTCGAATTCCTCGTGCGGCAGCGCCCGGTAATAGAACCGCTCGCCGCGGCCGAACTTCGCGTAGTCCCAAGGATGGAAGTTCTCGAATTCGGCCGGCACCGCCAGCTTCCATAGGGGCAGATACTTTTCCATATCGGCGTCCATCGCCTTTTCGGCGCGTTCGAGCGCGCGCAGATAGGCGCGCACGAGTTCCGGCTCGAAATTCTCGGGAACCCACCACAACGTCTTGAAGGTGTCCGCGATGATCTGGCGCAGTCCGAGCTGCTCGGCCATCGCGATCTGCGGCGGCAACAAGCTTGCCGCCTCGACGTCGCCGTCGAGCAGCGCCCTGAGGCGGGCGCCGAATCCGCCGGTGTTCACCACCTTGATGTTTTCGAGCGGCAGATATTTCTCCAGCCGATACGGCACATTGAAGTGGCTTCCCGCGCGCATGCCGACCGATACCGGCACATCCTTGAGATCTTCCGGCCGGCGGATCGGCGAGTCGGGCCGCACGAAGATCGCCCAGGGCGAAACGCCGTAGGCGTCGGGCACCATTTTGCCCATGCCGGCGCTGGCATTGCAGATCGTGCCCCAGACGCAGGCGCCCTGGATGACCTCGCGTTTGTCCTGCGTATAGGGCCGGTCCTGCGGACGTTGGAAATAGTCGAGGTGCTTCCAACTCGACTGCGTGCCGCGGAACGTCTTCCAGTCGAATTCGACATCGAGCCCCTCGGCGGCGAAGAACCCCTCCTGATGCGCGACAAAATCGTAAAGGCCCATGCCTTTCGGGGCGACCGTCACCGGTCTCAAGCTGTTGGCCATGGCATTCTCCCGGAACTCGTTAGTCCACTGTCGGTCGAACGAAGCTGCACCTTCGCTAATGCATCCAAGATTAGCGCGCTTGCACCCTCTGCCGACAATTCTGCCGAGCTACCTTGATCTAGGCGGCGCGTAATAAGACCATCATACCCGCGAACTAGGACGACGAACATCGTGGAATCGAGCCGCGCGCCGGTTTTGGTGGACTTCGCGCTGCAAGGTGGTGGCGCGCATGGCGCCTTCACCTGGGGCGTGTTGGATCGCCTGCTCGAGGAGCCTTGGCTGCGCATCGACGGAATCTCGGGCACCTCGGCGGGGGCGATGAATGCCGCGGTGCTGGTCGACGGCGATGCCGATAACGGCATCGATGGCGCGCGCGCCGCGCTGGAGAATTTTTGGCAACGGGTATCGCGGGCGGCGTTGTTGAGCCCGCTGCGGCGCACGCCGATGGACGTATTGCTGGGCCGTTGGACGCTCGACCATTCGCCGGTCTTCGTCGCGATCGACCTGATGGCGCGCTTGTTCTCTCCGTACGATCTCAGCCCAGGCGGCGCAAATCCCCTGCGCAACATCCTAGCCGAGACCGTGGATTTCGATCGGCTGGCACAAGCGTCGATCAAGCTCTTCGTCACTGCAACCAATGTGCGCACCGGGCGCGGGCGGGTCTTCCGAAATAGCGAAATTACGCCCGACGTGCTACTCGCATCGGCCTGCCTCCCTACGCTGTTCCAGGCCATCGAGATCGATGGCGAAAGCTATTGGGACGGCGGCTATTCCGGCAACCCCACCATCACGCCGTTGGTGCGTGAGTGCCGTTCCAAGGATACGATTCTCGTTCAGATCAATCCGGTCGAGCGACCAGAGTCGCCCCGCTCGGCCCGCGACATTCTCAACCGGCTCAACGAGGTTTCGTTCAATGCCGTGCTGCTGAAAGAGTTGCGCATGATGGCCTTGCTGCGCAAAGTCGCACACGCTGAAGATTCCGAAAGTGCGAAATGGGCCGATATGCGAATTCACCGCGTGTCCAGCGACATGATGGTAGAGCTCGGCTATTCCTCGAAGCTGAACGCCGAGTGGGAATTCCTGTGCATGTTGCGCGACGAGGGGCGCCGCGCCGGTGACGCATTCCTGAGAGCCCACCACCAGGATCTGGGCCTACGCTCCACCTTCGATCTCGACGAGCTGCTCAGCGGCGTCTGACTAACGGCGCGAATCCAACGGGACGAGGCCTCCATGACGAGCCGAGGCGCATTGACTATGTTGGGCCTCTGCACCGCAATTCTGGTTTTTTGCGGCCTCTACTTCGCCCGCTCGATTCTCGCGCCGGTCGCGTTCTCGCTCTTCGTCGTCGCCATCGTCTGGCCGCTGCAGCGCGCGCTCGAGACGAGGGTTCCGCGGCTGCTTGCCCTTGTTGTCACGCTGGCGGTGACCCTGCTCGTCGTAACCGTGCTCGGCTACTTGATCGTGTGGGCGTTCGGAACGGTCGGACGCTGGCTCATCGAAAACGCGCTGCGGCTGCAAGCCTTGTACATGCAATGGACCGACTGGCTCGAGGAGCACGGCATCCTGGTTACGAGCCTGCTCGTCGAGAATTTCAATGCAAGCTGGCTCATTCGCGCGGTGCAGGAGATCGGCGGAAGGCTGCACGGGCTGCTGACGTTCGTGGTCATCGCCTTCGTGTTCACGGCTCTCGGCCTGCTCGAAATCGACATCGCCGGAAGGAACATCGAAAGCCTCCGCAACAAGGAAGCCGCGCGGACCATTCTGCAAGCGAGCACGCAAATCGCAGACAAGTTCCAAAGATACATGCTCGTCCGCAGCGCAATGAGCGTGTTGACCGCCTCGTGGTCTGGGCTTTTGCGCTGCTCGCCGGTCTCGAACTGGCGACGGCATGGGGCGTGATTGCGTTCGTCTTGAACTACATTCCGTTCATCGGCCCGCTGGTCGCGACCGTATTTCCGACTCTTTTCGCGCTCGTACAGTTCGGCTCGTGGCAATTGGCCGCCATCGTGTTCCTTGGTCTCAATGTCATCCAATTCCTCATCGGCAGCTATCTGGAGCCGCGCATCGCCGGCGCTGCCCTCTCGGTCTCGCCGTTCCTGGTCCTGTTCGCGGTGTTCTTCTGGGCCTTCCTATGGGGCCTCCCAGGAGCATTCATTGGCGTGCCCATCCTGATTGCGGCTCTCACCCTCTGCGAACAGCGAGAGTACACGCGATGGATTGCGACGCTTCTGTCGGGACGCGAGCGGCTCTAGCCGAAGGTCGGTTCTCCTTCGACGGTGATCCGCTGCGGCTGCAGCAATCTCAGGCGCCGGTCGGACCCGACGGCGAGCGTGTGGATATAGAAGTATGTGGGCACGTCGTCGGTCGCTTCCATGACCGGGGACGGCGCAGAGAGAATGGGAATGCCGCCGCATTCCCCGATCCAGTCGATGTGCCGGTGACCGTGCATCAGCACCGCCCGGCCGGCGAGCGGCTTGAGTCGCCGGACAAACCAATTGCCGTTGATTAAAGCGGTTCCCACACGCTCGGATAGCGCCTTTGCCGGGCGGGGATACTCGACGACGTGATGGTGCAGGGCGACGACCCAGCAGGCGTAGGGGTACTGCGCGCAGGCGATGTCCAAGCCGCGGGCTTGATCGGCCGTAATCATCCCAAGCGCATTGGTGAAGGAGAAATGCGTGTCGGCGTTCGAGTCCAGCAAAAGGATCCCCAGGCCGTCGTCCGAATCTGGCGGCAGCACCATCGGAAAGACGCTGGTCCATAACTCGGTGAGACGTTTCGACAGCCACGGCCTGCCGATGTCGGCAAACGTCGCCATTTCCTTAAGATGCGGCTCCAGGGCGGAGGCGAGAGTTGCGCCCAGACATCGGCGGGCGCGATCCACCATGCGGACGCGTTCGCCCTGGACGACTCCCATCGCCGACAGGACCCGTAGCTTCCGCAGCCGCTTGTTCGGGCTGGTCGGCAGATCGAGGCGCGCCGGATTGGCGCGATCGACGATGTTCAGGTCGTGATTGCCGGGAATGATCAGCATTCGTTCGGCGAGACGGGGATGACGCAGGACGGCATCGAGGAATTCGGCCCACTCGCTCGAGCGACCGGCATCGGTCATGTCGCCGCTCACCACGATGGCGTCGAGCGGATCGCGCGCATGCAGCGTTTCCAGCTGCGCGAGTAGCCGGGTCAGGCGCTCGTTGCCACGCGGCCCCGACCTGCCGCTTTCGAGACGGAAGCCGTAGCTTTCGCCGACGACGTGCACATCCGACAAATGCGCGATACGCCACGTGCGGCCGCCCTCGGGCCGTTGATCGAATTGCTCGAGGTCGCGGGGCTGCGCCATCGTCGCGTCGGCGATCCCCCAGACGAGTGCAGCCGCCGCGAGATAGCCGGCAATCAATGCCACGGTATTGGCGAGCGCTACCACCGCGAGATGCTCGGGGGACCCCACGCCGGCCGCACCGCGCAACAAGTCCGCATGCGGCAAGACCGCCATCAGCACCAGCAGCGCGACGCCGCAGATCATGCCACCGGACACCAAGGCCGCGGCGGCGCGTAGCCGCGCGCGCTGGATTTTGCTTGCCCGAGCCGAAAGGAGCCGCTCGCCGAGTTGACGCAGCGCCTCGCGGCAAACCGTGTAGGCCGGCTGCACGACGAGGGAATTGAGCGACCAGAAGCTTTTCTCCGCCAGCCGCAACAACGGACGTCCGCCGAACCAGCCGACGGCGATGACGATTACGAGGAGGATCGCAGGCCAGACGCCGGCGAGCGCGGATGCGAGCTTGCTCGAGAATTTGCCGAACCAGATCGCCGCTACGATCGGCGCGATCCCCAGCACCAAACCCGGTATGACGACGAGGAGGGTGAAAGCCACCGCCAGCTTCGGCAGGCTGATCTCTGCAAGCAGGCTGCCGGCGAGCGACAGCAGCGAGCGGCGCTTGGTACTGGACGCGTCATCCTCGATATCGCCGCGGCGAGGATCCATGGCCGGCCTCAAGGAGCTCCTCCAAACCTGCACCGATTGCGGCGTATCGCGCGCTAATCTAATCGTCGCTGGAGAACGTTGCGCGTTCCAATGCGAGGTTACGCGTCCAGCGCGCTATGGCGAGCCGTGCCGAGCCCGCGCATGAAGCGATGGCGGATGAGCGGCGGATCCCGCACAGTCTGCGCGATGCCCGGCTTGTCGTCGATCTTCGCCGCCAGCAGTGCCGGCCCGCCCGCATCGAAGCGCCGCGAAATCAGTTCCTCGAAATGCGCTTCGTCGCGCACCCAGTGGCTGTTGGCGATACCGGCGCCGCGCGCGATCGCCACGATATCGGCGCTGCTCGCGGTCGCCGCCTTCTGCCTGCCGGTGATCTGGTAGATGCCGTTATCCATGATGACGATGGTCAGGTTGCGCGGCTTGACCATGCCGATGGTGGCGAGGCATCCGAGCGCCATGAGGATCGAGCCATCGCCTTCGAGCGCGATCACCCCGCGCTCGGGTTGGGCGACCGCGACGCCGAGCGCAATCGGGCAAGCGAGCCCCATGCTGCCGAGCATGTAGAAGTTCTGCGGCCGGTGGCCGGCCGCATAGAGGTCGAAATTGGTATTGCCGATGCCGGCGACCACGGCTTCGTCGCGGGCAAGCTTGGCGACGAGGCGCTTTGTCAAATCGGCGCGGTTGAGCACCGCCGGGGCATCGATCGTCGGGGCGGCCACGCTTTTGTCCCTCACGTCAATTTGGCTGCCGCCGCCGGATTTCCGCCGGTCAGCAGCGGCGAGAAGATGAAAACCACCGGACTCTGCGTGGTGAACGCCTGCTTGATCGACTTGTCGACGATGAGGGGCATGGTGGCTTCGTCGGTCAGCGTGTGATGGGTGACGGCGATGGAATCGAGCGTCGGGCGCATGGTGCGAGCAACCGTGACCTGGCCGATGTTGAACTCGCCCAAGGTGCCGCGCTCCGACACGGCGATGATCGCCGGAATCTGATACGGCACGATCAGCGACGCGAGCGCGTTGGCAATGAGCGCGAAACCGCTGGTCTGCATCATCGCCACGCCGCGCAGGCCGCCCATATAGGCGCCGGCCAATGTCCCGACGGCCTCGTCCTCGCGGGTTGCGCCGATGGACATGAAATAGTTGTCGGCGGCGGCGCCGTCGATCAGCGGGGTGAGCACGTTGTCGGGCACGTAGGTGACGAGCCTGACGTCGTTCTCCTTCAAGGTGCGCAGAAAGGTATCCGCCCAAGTCATCGTTGCCGTCGCCACTCGACACTGGTCGCTTGACCCCTAGCCCATCTGCCGCGCGGTTGCAAAGATGAAGCAGAATGCGAGGATGCGTGGCGAGCGAGTCGAGAGGTTGCCGGTGAGGAAACGCGCGCATGAGGTCGTGCTGGCAGCGGCGCTGATCGCGGGCTGCGCCATGCAAGCTGCGCCCGGATCGGAGTTCAACTACCCGACCCGGCCGATCACCCTCGTCGTCCCGTTCGCCGCCGGCGGCAGCGCCAGCACGGCCGCGCGCAGCGTTGCCGACAAAATCGCCGAGACGCTGGGCCAGCAGATACTCGTTGATCATCGCGCGGGTCGCGGCGGCACCCTCGGCACGCGCGCGGCGGCGAAGAGCGCAGCCGACGGCTACACCATCCTGATGACGACCAGCGCGGCGGTCGGCACTGCGCCGAGCCTGCTCGAGAACCTCGGCTACGACGCGCGCAAGGACTTCGAACCGATCGGGCTCATCGCGGCCACGCCGAATCTCATCGTCGTGCATCCGAGCTTTCCCGCCCGCTCGCTGGCCGAGCTGATCCAAATCGGCAGAGCAACCGCAACTCCCATCCCTTACGGGTCGCCCGGCGTCGGCACGCTCAATCACCTCACCGTCGAACTGCTTGCGTATCGCACCGGCATGAAGCTTGCGCATGTACCGTACAAGGGCGCGGCGCCGGCGCTCAACGATCTGCTCGGCGGCCATATCGGCGTGCTGATCAGCGCGCTCCCCAACGCCCACGCTCACGTTCTTGCGGGGACGATGCGGGCGCTTGCGGTGACCGGCGCCGAGCGCTCGGCACTGATCCCGGCGGTGCCCACCTTCGCCGAGGCCGGATTCCCGGGTTACGACGTGCCGCTGCGTTGGGGGCTCGCGGCGCCGGCCGGCACTCCGCGCGCCATCATCGACAAGCTCAACCGGGCGCTCAACGCCGCGCTCATGAGCGATGAGGTGCGCCAGCGGCTCCTGGTCGAAGGCGCCGAGCCGCAGCCCAGCACGCCCGAGGCGTACGCTGCCATCATCGACCGCGAGCTGACGATGTGGTCCGATCTGGTGAAGGCCGTGGGCATCAAGCCCGAGTGAAGGGGTGAAGGCTACGTCGACAGTGAGGAAACACCCGAATGCCCCGAAAGCCGATGATCCGGCGTGACGTCTTGCTGGCGGCACTGCTCGCCGCCCAGACCGCGCCCGCCTTTGCGCAGGACTATCCGAGCCGCCCCATCGCCCTCATCGTCCCCTACGCCGCCGGCGGCGGCAACGACTTGATGGCGCGGACCGCCGCCGAAAAGATGAGCAAGACGCTCGGCCAGCAAATCGTGATCGAGAATCGCGGCGGTGCGGGCGGCAGCATCGCCACCCGGCAGATCGCCAAGGCGGCGCCCGACGGCTACACGCTCGGGCTCGGCGGCACCGGCACGCTCGCGATCAATCCGACGCTCTATGGCAATGTCGGCTACGACCCGCGCAGGGACTTCGCGCCGATCGGCCTCATCGCCACCAGCGCGCTCGTCGTGTGCGTGCACCCGTCGCTGCCGGTCCGTTCCATTGGCGAGCTGATCGCGCTCGCGAAGCAGGAGGCGGGCAAGCTCAATTACGCCTCCGCCGGCACCGGCAGCGGCATCCATCTCGGCACCGAATATTTCGCGACCATGGCCGGCATCAAGCTCACGCATATTCCCTATAAGGGCAGCGGGCCGGCGCTCACCGATCTCGTCGGCGGCCACGTTGCGGTCTATTTCAGCTCGCTGCCGCCGGCGCTCGCCCTGGTAAAAGAAGGTAAGGTGCGCGCGCTGGCGGTGACCGGTGCCAAACGTTCGCCGATTTTTCCCGACCTGCCGACGGTGGCGGAAGCGGCGCTGCCGGGCTATGAGGCGGTGCTGCATTATGGGATTGTCGCGCCTGCGGGCACCTCGCGGCCGATCATAGACAAGCTTAGCGCCGCACTGCGCGCCGCGGTGATGTCGGAGGATCTCAAGGCGCGGCTGGCAAATGACGGCGCCGAGCCGCTGGCCTCGACGCCCGAAGAATACGCCGCCGACATCGACCGCGAGGAGAGCAAATGGTCGGCGATCGTCAAGGCGTCGGGCGCGAAGGCGGAGTGATGCAGCTCTGAGTCCTGCCCCGGAGCAAGCAACCCCGTCAGGAACTAGCGCGACGAAAGGTCTGCACGCGGCCAGAGCGTGAGGAAATCCGGAATGCAGTTCAACTTCACCGAAGAGCAGCAGGCCTTCGCCGACTCGGTTCGCCGCTTCGCGCTCACCCATCTCGAAAAGGACGCGCTCAGGCGCGCGCACGATCCACGCTATCCGTTCGATGTCGCCAAACTCATGAGCGCGCAGGGGCTGATGGGCATCACCCTTCCCGAGGCCGACGGCGGGCAAGGCGGCACGCTGACGGACGCGGTGATCGCCATCGAGCAGGTCGCCGCCGTATGCCCGCGCAGCGCCGACGTCGTGCAGTTCGGCAATTTCGGCCCGATGCGGACGTTCGCGGAATACGCAACGCCGCAACAGAAGGCGCGCTGGCTGCCCGACCTGTTGCAGGGCCGCATGGTGATGAGCCTCGGCATCACCGAGCCCGATGCCGGCTCGGCAGCGACCGATCTCAAGACCAGCGCGAAGCCGGACGGCGCCGATTACATCATCAACGGCAGCAAGGTGTTTTCCACCTTCAGTCCGGACGCGACAATTTTCCTGATCTATGTGCGCTACGCGCCGGGCCTCGGCGGCATCGGCTCGGTCATCGTCGAGCGCGGCGCGCCGGGGTTTGCCATCGGCCGACCCTCGCGCTTCATGAGCGGCGAGGAGTGGTGCGAGCTGCATTTCGAAAATTGCCGCATCCCGGCGGAGAACGTCCTGCTCGGACCCGGCGGCTTCAAGAAGCAGATGGCCGGCTTCAACATCGAGCGCCTCGGCAATGCTGCGCGCTCGCTCGCGTTCGGCCGCTATGCCTTCAACAAGGCGCGCGAATATGCCTCAAGCCGCCAGCAGTTCGGCCGCCCGCTGTGCGAGTTCCAGGGCCTGCAGTGGAAATTCGCCGACACGGCGATCAAGCTCGAGGGCGCGCAGCTTCTGCTCTACCGCGCCGCGAGCAATGCCGACCGCGGCCTTCCGTCCGCCTATGAAACCGCGGTTGCCAAGGCGGCCTGCAACCAGGCGGGTTTCGAAGCGGCGAACGAAGCGATCCAGATCATGGGGGGAACCGGCTATAGCCAGGACAGCCTGGTGGAATGGTGCATGCGGCGGTGCCGCGGCTGGATGATCGCCGGCGGCTCGATCGAGATCCTCAAGAACCGCATCGCCGAGCACCTGTTCGAGCGCCGCTTCGACCAGCACCGGCCCAAACCGGCCGAGGCGGCGGAGTGATCGGCGTCCCGGATGCGGTGCAGCGCGGAGCACGGGCACAGCAGTCGATGCGCTCTCGGGAACAAGGTGCGTAGCGATGCACCGCTGATCCGGGACCGCTACAGACCGGAACGGTCCCGGTTCTGCAGCGCACCACTTCGCGCTGGCGCGCTTCGTGCTGCGCCGCGCCCGGGACACGCACATCGTTTATTTGGATTGCTCTAACTCATGTCTCGCTCGACGGAAGGCGATCTGCGCCAGTTCCTCTTCTCGCCCCGCTCCGTCGCCATCATCGGACAATCGGACGATGCGACCAAAACCGCCGGGCGGCCGCTGAAATTTCTGCGGCGGATGGGCTATGCGGGCCGCATCTATCCGGTCAATTCGCGGCGCGAAACCGTGCTCGGCGAGCGCGCCTGGCCGGCGCTCGCCGCATTGCCCGAGCCGCCCGAGCACGCCTACATCGTGACGCCGACGGAAGCTGCCGTTGCGGCGGTCGAGGAGTGCGGCCGTCTCGGCGTCAAGGTCGCAACCGTACTGGCCGACGGTTTCGCGGAAGCGGGCGCCGAAGGTGCGGCGCGCGAGGCGCGGCTGCGCGAGACCTGCGCGCGCACCGGCCTGCGCATCGTCGGACCGTCGAGCCTCGGCGTCGTCGACCTGCGCACGCGCACCATGCTGACGGCGAACGCCGCCTTCGACGAGCCGGATCTGCCGGCCGGGCGCATCTTTGCCGCCTCGCACAGTGGCAACCTCATCGGAACGCTCATGTCGCGGGGCAAAGCGCGCGGCATCGCTTTTGCCGGCCTCGTTTCCGTGGGCAACGAGGTCGATCTCTCGCTCGGCGAAATCTGCGCGGCAACGCTCGATGATCTCGGCATCGATGGCTACATGCTGTTCCTCGAGACCATGCGGCACGCCGAAGCCTTGCGCCGCTTCGCGGTTTCGGCCGCTGCGCGCGGCAAACCGATCATCGCCTACAAGCTCGGCCGCTCGGCCGCCGCGCGCGAGCTTGCGGTCACGCATACCGGCGCACTCGCCGGCGAAGACGACATCGCCGACATGTTTCTCAAGGCCTGCGGCATTGCGCGGGTCGATACGCTCGAGGGCCTGATCGAAGGCTTGCCGCTGCTCTTGCGCGTGCCGGTCACGGCGGTTAGCCGGCGCAAACGCGTCGGCGTGGTGACGACCACGGCGGGCGGCGCGACCATGGTGATCGATCCGCTCGCCAGCCGCGGCGTGACCATCGAGCGGGCGAGTGCGGCGACCTTGGCGCGGCTCGCCGCCGCCGGCATCGAGGTCAAGCCGGCAGCGCTGATCGATCTCACCATCGCCGGAGCGCGCTACGAGACGGTGAAAACCGCGCTCGATATTCTCACGACCGCGCCGGAATTCGACCTCGTGCTCGCGGTCATCGGCTCCTCCGCGCGATCGCAGCCGGAAATGACCGTGCGTCCGGTCATCGACAGCGCGGGCGCGAGCAAGCCGCTTGCGGCGTTCATCGTGCCCGAGGCGCCGGAGGCATTGGCTGCGCTCAGCCGCGCCGGCGTGCCGAACTTCCGCACGCCCGAGGCGTGCGCCGACGCAATTGCCGCGGCGCTGGCACGGCAGCCGCCGAAGTTCGCGCGCTTGGCAGCGCCGGCGGCGAGCAACGGGCCCGTCCTCGACGAACTCGCATCCGGCGCGCTGCTCGACCGCCTGGGCATTGCACGCGTGCCCTCAGTTCCGCTCGACATTGCCATCGACCGGGCACCGCCCCTGCCTTTCCCCTACCCGGTCGCGGTGAAGGCGCTCGGCGCCGAGATCGCGCATAAGAGCGAGGTCGGCGGCGTCGAGCTCGGTGTCGGCGACGGCGATGCGCTCATTGCCGCAATCCGAAAAATCGCCGCGGCCGTCGGCACGCACAAGCCTGACGCGCGCCTTGCCCGCGTGCTGGTGCAGCCCATGGCCAGCGGCCTCGGCGAGGTGCTGTTGGGCTATCGCGTCGATCGCGACGTTGGCGCGCTCATCATGGTAGCGGCCGGCGGCGTGTTCGCCGAGATCGCGCGCGACCGCAGCCTGCGGCTCGCGCCCATCGACCTTGCCACCGCACAGGAGATGATCGCCGAGGTGCGCGGGCTCATTCCGCTCGCCGGCTACCGCGGCAGGCCCAAGGCCGATCTCGAGGCGCTCGCGCACGCCATGGTCGCGCTGTCCCGCCTTGCCGACGACCCCAGTGTTGCGGAAGCGGAAATCAACCCTTTGATCGTGCGGCCGGCAGGACAGGGCGTCATCGCGGTCGATGCTCTGGTGAAGCTTGCGGGGAACGCATAGGCTTCGAGTGCCCCGCGCGCTCGCCCTCGGGAGGACATCATGGCGCATGCCGAAGCGCTGGAGACGCTCGACTCGGTTGGCTCGACGACAGCGGCCGTCGTCGAGTTCGTCAGCGAGCTGCGCTACGCCACCATTCCCGATGAGGCGCGCCACTACGCGCGCCGCCATCTCCTCGATACCGTCGGCGTCATGATCGCGGGCGCGGCGGGCGACGTCGCAACCCGTGCCGAAGCCGTGCTCGCGACGGTGCGGCCGGCCGGTCGCATCCCGGTGCCCGGTCGCGCGCGGCGCGCCGACCTCATCGACGCTGCCTTTCTCGGCGGCACCGCCGCCCACGGCATCGAGCTCGATGACGGCTTCCGCCAGGGCTCGGTGCACCCGGGTTGTGTGGTGATACCGGCGGCGCTTGCGCTCGGCTGCGCCCGCCACAGCGACGGCCAAGCGCTGATGGAGGCGATCGTCGCCGGCTACGAGACGGTGATCGCGATCGGCCGCGCCTGCCATCCCGACCTGCGCCAGCGCGGATTCCACCCGACCGCCGCGGTCGGCGTGTTCGGCTCGGCCGCGGCCGCCGGCAAGCTCGGCGCGCTTTCCACTGGGCGTCTCGCGAATGCGTTCGGCCTCGCCGCCTCGAGCGCCGGCGGGTTGTTCGCCTTCGTCAACGGCGGCGGCGACATCAAGCGGCTGCACGCCGGCCACGCCGCGCGCGAGGGCCTGCAGGCCGCGCTGCTGGCGGACCAAGGCGTCGAAGGCCCACCCGGCGTGCTCGAAGCCCGCGACGGCTTCATGCAGGCCTTCGCCGCGCTGGCGAGCGAAGCAAGCGGCCAGCGCGGCTACCTTATAAATGCGCGCGCCGGACACTCGCCTGAAACGGGCTCGTCGGCGCGCGCCGCGCTGGCGAGCGAAGCAAGCGGCCAGCGCGGCTACCTTATAAATGCGCGCGCCGGACACTCGCCTGAAACGGGCTCGTCGGCGCGCGTGATCATGCTGCCGCCGCCGTTCGGCATCACCGATTGCTACATCAAGCCCTATCCTTGCTGCCGGCACATCCAGCCGGCGGTCGAGGCGCTGATCGGTCTCCTTGCCGACGAGAACATCGCGAGCGACGAGGTCGATCGCATCGAGGTTGCGACCTATCGCATCGCCGCCGAGCACGCCGAGACCGGATGGGATGACTTCGCCAGCGCGCAGCTCAGCTTTCCCTATCTGATCGGGCTCGCGCTCAAGTTCCGCGCGATCAAGCTCGAGCATTTTGCCGATGAGGTGCGGCGCGATCCCGGCTTTGCCGCCATCGCCCGCAAGCTCACCGTGACGGCGCCGCCGGACGTCGATCGCTTCTATCCGCAATTGCGCCCGGCGCGCGTGACGGTGACGACCGCGCGCGGCAGCTTTACCCGCCAGGCCGACGAGGCGCTCGGTTCGCGCATCGTGCCGCTCGACGACGACGCGCTTGAGGCGAAATTTCTCGATCTGGTCGGGCCGGTGCTCGGCACCGCGCGTGCAAAGGCGCTGGCCGAGCAACTGTGGTCGATCGATGCGCTCAGCGACGTGGCGCCGCTGGTGGAGTCGATGGCAAAGCCGGGGTAGCCGTTAGTTCAGCAGCGGCCGTAGCCCGCATGAGCGAAGCGATATGCGGGGGGCTTGGCTCGTCGCACGAATCCCGGATTTCGCTTCGCTCATCCGGGCTACGAACTACCACGCATCTCACCCATATTTCGGAACCAGCGCCAAGGCATTGGTGCGGTCGATCTGCGCGCGCCGCGCGTCGGACAGAAATCCGGATTCGTAGGTCTTGATCATTTCCGCGATGACGCGCGGATTGGCGAAAGGAAAGTCGGTGCCGAACACGATGCGCTCCGGCAAGGCGACGTGATCGAGCGTGCCGAAGGTCTGCTCCCCCGCCGAAAGCGCGTTGTCGTACCAGAAATGCTTGAGGCCGGCGTAGACCTGCTCGCGCGAAAGCCGCGGCAGGCGCGGATCGATCATCGGCGACACCGAAAGCCGCCATGCGAAATAGGGAACGAGTCCGCCGGCGTGGGGCAGGATGAAACGAACGCGCGGGAAGCGCTCGATCGCGCCGGAGAAGATGAGGTTCACCACGGCGCGCGTGGTGTCGAACAGGTACTCCATCATGAAGGCCGGCCAAGGCAGCGCAAGCCCTCTGCTCGAGGGATGCAGGCCGGGATGAACGAATACGACCGCGCCATGCTCGTTCAGCCTTGCCAGCACGGGATCAAAGCGCGCATCGCCGAGAAAATTCTCGCCGTAGCTCGCAAACAGCGAGACCCCGTCGAACTCGAGCACGTCGAGCGCATAGGCAATCTCGTCGAGCGCGCCCTTTATGCTCCACAGCGGCACCGTGCCGAACGCCCCGAAGCGCGTGGGCCAGCGCGCCACGAGCTCGGCCGCGTAATCATTGCAGCGCCGCGCCAGCGCCTGTGCGCTCGCCTCGTCGCCGAAGCCGACGCCGGGCTGCGCCAACGACGTCAGCGCGACTTCGATGCCATGCGCATCCATCAGGTCGAGCGCGAGTTGCGGCGTCCAGTCGGGATATTTGCCGATGGCCGGCCCCCGTCCCGCCGCATAGACCGCCTCGCGGTAGAATGGCGGAATGAGATGGAAATGAACGTCGATCCTGCGCGGCGCTGCCATCATATGCCCAACCAAAGAACGTCATGCCCGCGAACGCGCATGAGCGCTAAACTAGCCAGGTGTCCCGGATGCGGTGCAGCGCGAAACGAAGTGGAGCGGTGCGCCGCTGATCCGGGACCGCCACGGACCGTGACGATCCCGGGTCTGCAGCGCACCACTTCGCTTCGCTTGTGCTGCGCTGCGCCCGGGACACGTTCCTTAACTTAGCGCCCGTACGCGAACGCGGGCATCCAGTATCTACCGGCCTGGCGACTGATGCACTATCCCAAACCGCCCAGAGAGTACTGGATGGTCCCCCTTCGCGGACGATGACAGGCCTCGTGTTGAATTTTGCCGGCGCGCATGTCTCTATGCGCAGCGCAAATCGGGAGAGACGACCGTGCCCTGGATGGAGGCGAACGGCATCAGCATCCACTTCGAGCTTGCCGGACCGGGGCCGTCGGTGGTGCTGTTGCACGAGATGGGCGGCACGCTCGACAGCTGGGACGGCATCTTTCCTGCGCTGAGCCAACATTTCCGCACGCTGCGCTACGATCAGCGTGGCTCAGGCCTCTCGGAAAAGGTGCGCCAGCCCATCACCACCGAACTGCTGGTGGAGGATCTCGAAGCGGTGCTGCAGGGAAGTGAGCTTGCTCCGCCCTACCACTTCGTCACGGTCGCCGCCGCCACCATGCAGGCGCTGATCTACATGACGCGCCATCCCGAGCGCATCGCGAGTTTCGCGTTCTGCAATCCGTTCACCGGGGCTGATCCCAGCCGTGTGGCAGCGCTCGAAGAGCGCGCCGCTTTGGCCGAGCGTGAAGGCCTGCGCAAGGCGCTTGCGGTGACGCTCGACAAATCCTGGCCGGCCGATATCGGCGAGCGCGACGCCTACGCCGCCTACCGCGCGCGCTATCTGGCCCATGATCCGGTGTGCTTTGCCGCGATGAATCGTGCCATTGCGCGGCCCAATGTGATGCACCTCGCCAAGGACATCCGGCACCCGACCATGGTGGTGGCCGGCCGCTTCGACCAGGTGCGTCCGCCGGCGGCGAGCGAGCAGTTCGCGCGCACGGTTCCCGGTGCGCGCTTCGAATTGATCGACGCCGTGCACATGATGCCGGCGCAGGCGCCTGCGGCGCTGCTTGCGCTGCTGCAGGATTTCCTGGGCGGGGAGGCTCAATCCGTAACGCGACAACGCGCCGGTTGAAGGAAAGCGTGCTCATGAAGATCGAGGCCAACGGCATCACCATCAACTACCAGGTGGACGGGACCGACGGCGCGCCCTGGCTCGTCTTGAGCAACTCGCTCGCGACCAACTTGGCGATGTGGGAGCCGCAGGCGCGCGAGCTCGGCCGTGCGTTCCGCGTGCTGCGCTACGATCAGCGCGGACACGGCGCGACCGAGGTACCCGCCGGCCGCTACGCCTTCGACCTGCTGGTCGCCGACGCGCTCGCGCTGATGGATGCGCTCGGAATAAGAAAAGCGCATTTCGCCGGCCTGTCCATGGGCGGCGCCACCGCGCTCGGCCTCGCGCAGCAACATCCGGATCGATTCGACCGGGTCATCGTCTGCGATTCGCCATGCCAATCGACGCCGAGCAGCAGCCAGCAATGGGAAGAGCGCATCGTGATTGCGCAAAAGCAGGGCATGGAGGCCCTGGTCGAGCCCACGATGGCGCGCTGGTTTCCTCCCGAGGTCTTGAAGGCCAATCCGCCGCACCTCGACAAGGTGCGCCAGATGATCCGCACCACTCCGGTGAATGGTTTCATCGGATGCGCGGCGGCGCTCGCCGACCACAACTATGCCGCGGCGGTCGCAATGGTGAAACATCCGGTCCTGTTCCTGGTCGGCGAGAAGGACGCCGCGGCGCCGCCCATGCGCAAGCTCAACGAGGCGCTGCCCGGCTCGCGTTACGTCGAGCTTGCCGGCGCCGGGCACATTTCCAACCTCGACCAGCCCGAGGCTTTCACCCGCGCCATTGCCGATTTTCTGGCGGCCAAATGAGGGCGCTGCAGCCCCGGCATGCCGCCGCCTCGATTGCAAACTTGCTGGGAGGAGCTATACCTTCGAGCCAAGATCGAGCCGGGCCAGGCGCGGCCGAGCCAGTCATTTCAAGGCGTTAGGCTTTGATGCGCGCAGGCCGCCCCGGACATCGAGCCGAAATCTCTCGAGGAGAAAACGTCATGACCGCCGCCGCAGCCACCAAGCAAACGCAAGCTCCGCTCTCCAACAAGGCGCGCGAGATGATGGAAGCCATCAATACTGACGCCGCCAAGCACCACGTGTGGATCCGCACCCAGGCGAATGCGCCGGCGCAGCGTCCCTGGTTCAGCGAGACGGGCGGCGAAGGCAGCGGGCAGCTCGCGTCGGGCCGCGTCGCCGCCAACCAGATGAAGACGCTACCCTATATGTGGCGCTGGAGCGAGTTCAGCCCGTATCTGCACCGCATCTCCGAGATTGCGCGCAAGGCCGAGGTGTCGCCGATCGAATTCGCGGATCGCCAGAGCATTCTTCTGCTCAATCCCGGATTGAACGGCCGTCTGCAGGTCACCAACACCATCCGCTGCGCGATCTCGATCTATAACCCCGGCGACGTCGCTCCCGTCCATCTGCATTCGCCCAACGCCAGCCGCACCATTTTGTCGAACAAGGGCGGCTATACGGTCGTGGAAGGCGAGCGCTGCACCGCCGAGCGCGGCGACTTGATCCTCACCCCGAACGGCACCTGGCACGACCACGGCAACGATTCGGGCGAGCCTGTGATCTGGATCGATATGCTCGATTGGCCGCTGATGGAATTCCTCGACGCCGCGTGGGTCGATCACGACATGCCGGGCGTGCAAGGCAACGCCAAGGTCCAGCCCGTCAACAAGAGCGACGGCCGCTCGCGCCGGCTCTACGGCCGCGGCGGCATAAAGCCGGCTTTCGTCGATCACCAGATCGGTGTCGGCCGCAGTCCCGCGCCGCTCATCCATTACCGCGGTGCCGAGGTGCTCGAGACGCTGCACGGCCTGCGCAAGGAGAAGGGCGATGCGTATGAGGGCATCAAGGTCGACTTCGTCAACCCGGTGACCGGCGAGCCCGTATTCAAGACCTTGAACTATTCGGCGCAGCTGTTGCGGCCGGGCGAGGAGACCGAGCTCAAGCGCGAGACCGCCGGCACGTTCTACGTCGTCATCGAAGGCTCGGGCGCGACCGAGGTCGGCGGCAAGCGCTTCGAGTGGACGCAGAACGACATTTTCGTGGTGCCGAATTTCCTGTGGCGGCGCCACATCAACACCGGCAAGGCCGACGCGGTACTCTATTCGGTGTCCGACGCCGCGCTGATGCGCAACATCGGCCAGTACTACGCGCAGGGCCGCTCAAAGGACGGCAAGGTCACCGATCTGGTGAACTGAGGCGGCCTTCTAGGAGAGTTCGCGGTCAGACTTTGTAGCCCGGATGAGCGCCAGCAAAATCCGGGGTCCCGCATATCGCCATAGCGCGTCGAAGACGCGCGTAAACGCGCTTATGGCTCATGCGGACTACAGCATTCCGTGCGATGCGTCTCGAAGGATGAGGGCGGAATCCGGCGCCTCAGACTTCGTCCACGACCCTATTGCGCAGCACGCCGATCTGCGGTGATGCGACTTCCACCACGTCGCCGGGCTTGAGCCACACCGCCGGATTACGGTGCACGCCGGCGCCGGTCGGGGTTCCGGTCCAGATCAGGTCGCCCGGCTTGAGCGTCGTAAACGTGCTGATGTAGTTGATCAGCCAGGCAAAGCCCCAGGTCAGGCGGTCGGTTGAGTCCTCCTGCCGGAGTTCTCCGTTCACGCGCGTCGTCAGATGCAGCGGCTTTGCAGGGTCGATCTCGTCGGTCGTGACAATCCAAGGACCGAGGCTCCCGGACTTGTCGAAATTCTTGCCTTGCGTGACGTTCAAGCTGCCGTGGCGCAGCCAGTCGCGCACGCTGCCTTCGTTGCCGAGCGTGACACCGCCGATCATGGATAACGCGCTTTCGCGTGGGACGTGTCGGCCTTCCCTGCCGATCACCAGCACGATCTCGCCTTCGTAATCGAATTTGTCCGAGACTTTCGGCCGCACGATCGGCTGTTCGGTGCCCACCAGCGAACTCGGGAAGCGGCAGAACAGGTTGGGATATTTCGGCGCCTCCCGGCCGTCTTTGTACTCGGCACTGCGATCGGGATAGTTGATGCCGACGCAGATGTTCTTTTCAGGCGCGGGGATCGGCGGCAGCATCTCCACGTCCTTGACCTGGTAATCCGGCCGGCCGGTCGCCGCTGCGCGTGCTTGCGCAAGCGCCTGCGCGCGAAACACGTCGAGCAGCGTCGGGTATTGGGTGAGCTTGCGGCCAAGATCGATGATGCCGGTCTCGGTCACCGCGCCGTAGCTGGTGCGGCCGTCCGCTTTGAAGCTTGCAAGTTTCATGAGTGTTGCATCCGTTGGTACATCGATATCTCCCCCTCGTCATTGCCGGGCTTGACCCGGCAATCCATCCCCTTCGCAAAAGACTTTTTGCCAAGAAGCTGGATGCGCGGGTCAAGCCCGCGCATGACGTGGAACCATCACGCCGCCTGCGGCGCGCCCGGCTGCCGCAGCGGATGGGCGCGGGCGAAGGCCTCGTGCTGCATGCAGGTGTCGACGATCCGGCGCACGGTCGGGAACGGCGTCAGATCGTATTTGTAGAAATTCGCGCCGGCGGCTTGGCTCGCCAAACAGATGTCGGCAATGGTGATGGCATCGCCCTGGCAGTAGCGTCCGGTTTCCGCGGATCCCGCGAGATTGGTCTCCAGCGCCTTTAACGCCTCGCCGATCCAGGTGTGGATCCATTTGAGCCGCGCGGGCTCATCGAGCTTGAGCTCGTGCTCGAGATACTCGCGCACCCGCGGCACCATTAGAGGATGGGAGTCGCACGCGACGATCTGGGCCAAGCCGCGCACGCGTGCCCGCGCCCGCGCCCCCTGCGGCAACAGCGCTGGCTGCTGATGGGTCTCGTCCAGATATTCCATGATGGCGAGGGACTGGAACAGCACCGGCCCTTGCCCGTCGACGAGCGCCGGCAGAACCATTTGCGGATTGACCGCGTGGTACTTCGCTTCGCGCTGCTTGCCCTGCATGAGATTGACGTCGACGACCTCGTCCGGCGCAAGCCCTTTGAGGTTGAGCGCGATGCGCACGCGAAAGGTCGCGAGCGAGCGCCAGAATGAGAACAGCTTCACGGGCCCTCCCCCTTGCAGAAATTGTGAAGGGATTGTTCCTACCATAATATATCGCCACGAAAAAACTCTCAGTCGTCATGATCCCCACGACGACTGAAGGACTGGGTATACCGGGAGGACGGGAATGGCTTCGGTCGAGGAAACGCGCAGCCGGGCAACGGGCGGCAGCAGCCACGAGCATCGCAGCGAGGTGCGCGACGGCATGCGCATCGACTGGGACGTCCCGATCAAGATGGACGACGGTCTGATGCTGCGCGCCGACGTCTTTCGCCCGCTGAAGGACGGCCGCTATCCGGTGATCCTGAGCTACGGCCCCTATGCCAAGGGCCTCGCGTTCCAGGATGGCTATCCGAGCGCCTGGCAGCGCATGGCCGAACAGCATCCCGACGTCACCGCCGGCTCGAGCAACCTCTACCAGAGCTGGGAAGTGGTCGATCCCGAGAAATGGGTGCCGCACGATTATGCCTGCGTGCGCGTCGACTCGCGCGGCTGCGGGTGCTCGCCCGGCTTCATCGATCATTTCTCGCCGCGCGAAACCAAGGATTTTTACGACTGCATCGAATGGGCCGGCATGCAGCCCTGGTCGAGCGGGAGAGTCGGGCTCAACGGCATTTCCTATTACGGCATCAACCAGTGGCAGGTGGCGACGCTGCAGCCGCCGCACCTGGCCGCGATGTGCATCTGGGAAGGGGCCGCCGACTGGTACCGCGATATGACCCATCACGGCGGCATCGTCTGCACGTTCTGGGAAAACTGGTACGACCTGCAGGTGAAGACCGTGCAATACGGCGCGGGTGAGCGCGGAAAGCGTTCGCGCGTGCACGGCGAACTGGTCTGCGGCCCGCTGACCTTGTCCGAGCAAGAGCTCAGGCGAAACCGGAGCGCGCTGGGCGACGACATCCGCGCCCACGCGCTCGATGACGAGTACCACCGCGCGCGCTCCCCGGTCTGGTCCAAAGTGAAGACGCCGTTTCTTTCGGCAGCCAATTGGGGCGGTCAGCCCTTGCATCCGCGTGGCAATTTCGAAGGCTTCGTCCGTGCGGCCGCGAAGGACAAATGGCTCGAGGTGCACGGCATCGAGCACTGGACCCATTTCTACACGGATTACGGACGCAAGCAGCAGCTGCGCTTCTTCGACTATTTTCTGCACGGCAAGCACAACGGCTTCGACCGGCATCCGCGCGTGCTGTTGCAGGTGCGTCACGTCGACAAGTTCGTCGAGCGCGCCGAGAACGAATGGCCGCTCAAGCGCACGAAATGGACGAAGTTCTTTCTCGACGCGGCCAGCGGCGCCCTCGCGCACAAGCCCGCGCGGAGCAAGGGCGTTGTCCGCTTCGAGGCTTTGGGCGACGGCGTCACCTTTCTGACCGAGCCGCTGGCGCAGGAAACCGAGATCACCGGGCCTTCGGCGGTCAAGCTCTTCGTCTCGTCATCGACCAAAGACGCCGATCTGTTCGTGGTGTTGCGCGTCTTTACCGGCGATCTCAAGGAGGTGGTGTTCCAGGGCGCGATCGATCCGCATACACCGGTCGGCCAGGGCTGGCTGCGCGCCTCCCACCGCAGGCTCGACAAGACGCTTTCCAAGCCCTACCGGCCCTACCACAGCCACGACAAGATCGAGCCCCTGAGGAAAGGCGAAGTGCTCGAGCTCGACATCGAGATCTGGCCGACTTCGATCGTTGTACCGCCCGGCCACCGTATCGGCCTGTCCATCCGCGGGAAGGATTATGTCTATGCCGGGCCGAGCGGCGGCAAGCTGTCGAACTTCAAGAACGAGCTCACGGGTTGCGGGCCGTTCCTGCACGATGATCCGCACGACCGTCCCGCGGACGTCTTCGGCGGCGTCACCAGTCTGCACTTCGGCGCCGGACGGCGGCCCTATCTCCTGTTGCCGATCATTCCGCCCAAAAAAGCGCCACCGCAGAAACGCGGAAGTCCTCGCAAGTAGGCCAAAGGCTCGCCCGTGCTAAGCAGTACCGACCCTGCCGGGCGGCTGGCGCCGGTCCTGCGGCCATCTGGCGAGGTGTCGGAGGGACCTGCCGTAAGGTAAGCTCATGCAACATTGCGATCACAGAGGGTCTGGGGAGGGATGAATACGCAATTCTGGCTGATCCAGGCCTTCAACGGAATTTCATACGCGGCGCTGTTGTTTCTGGTGGGCAGTGGCCTCTCGCTGATTTTCGGCGTGATGCGGATCGTCAATCTCGCGCATGGCTCCTACTTCCTTTTGGGCGGGTATGTCGCACTGTCGGTGATCTGGACGACGGGCTCCTGGGCGCTGGCGCTGCCAGTTGCAGCCCTCTCGATCGCCGTGGTGGGCCTGCTGATGGAACGGATTTTCCTGCGCCCGCTGGGATTCGATCCGTTGCGGCAGGTGCTGCTGACAGTCGGCTTTGCTTTCCTGTTCCAGCAAGCGGCCCTGGATATCTGGACCGGCAACAACTTCGATATCAATCCGCCCGATGCTCTGACAAAAAGCGTCGTGGTCGGCGGACTGTATCTGCCGCTCTACCGCATCTTCATGATCGGCATGGCAGCGGCGATCGGCATCGCCCTTTGGCTGGTGATGGAAAAGACGCGGATGGGAGCCGCGGTTCGCGCCACCGTCGATGACGCGCAAATGGCGCGCGGCGTCGGCATCGATACCTCGCGCATTTCCATGTTCATCTTCGCGCTGGGCGCGTTCCTCGCCGCACTGGGCGGCGTCATCGGCGGCGCCTTCCTCGGCATCTACCCGGGCCTGGACTTCGAGATGCTGCCGATCGCGTTTGCGGTGGTCATTATCGGCGGGATGGGAAGCCTCGGCGGCGCCGCCATCGGAGCACTGCTCGTCGGCTTGGCCGACAATTTCGGAAAGGCGCTGTTCCCCGAGGTTTCCTATTTCACACTCTACGCGCCGATGGCGTTGATTCTGGCGGTGAAGCCGACCGGACTGTTCGGACGGGAATGAGCACCGACGGATGAAGAGCCAGAAAATAAAGATCTTGAGCGTCGTCGTGGCCCTGGCGGCGCTCGCCATCATCGTTCCAAACAGCAATTCGTTCGTGATCCTGCTGGCCACGCGGGCTTTGGCTTTCTCGATTCTGGTGATGAGCGTCGACCTCCTCCTCGGCTATACCGGCCTGCCCTCCCTCGGGCAGGCGGCCTATCTCGGCGTCGGTGCGTATCTGACGGCGATTCTCGCGACCAAGTACCAATTCGGCCTGGGATACGATTTTTGGTTGGTCGTCGTGCTCGGAATTCTTCTCGCAGCAGCATTGGCAGCCGTGTTCGGCCTGCTCGCCATTCGCGCGACCGGAGTCTATTTCCTGATGATCACGCTCGCGCTCGGCCAATGCGTTTGGGGGCTGGCCTATCGGTGGAACTCGCTTACCGGCGGCGACAATGGCATCAATTTGCGAGCGCGGCCGAGATTCGGCATCGATCTCGCAGATGAAGTAACCTTCTTCTATGTGGTGTGCGGTTTTTTCGCCGTTTCGCTGCTGTTAATGTATACGCTAGTCCAATCGCCGTTCGGACGAAGCCTGACGGGGATCCGCGAGCGCGAGCTGCGCATGAAAATTCTCGGCTATAACACCTGGCTGCACAAATACATCGCGTTCATTATCGCCGGCGGATTCGGCGGGCTCTCGGGCGTGCTGTGGGCCCATACCGCAGGCATCGTCAGCCCCGAGAACGTGGTGTTGACCACTTCGGTGGACGCGCTGTTGATGGCGGTGCTCGGCGGCGCGGGTACGCTGGTCGGCGGTGTCATCGGCGCGTTCATCGTGTTCGGCCTGCGCGAATACCTCAGCACGCTGGTTCCCTGGTGGCAGTATGTGCTGGGCGCCGTCTACGTGCTCACGATCCTCTATCTGCCGACCGGGCTGATGGGGATCCCGGAGCGAATTCGCCAGCGGCGGGCGCTTATGGCGACTCGAGAAGACCTGAAAAAGATGGCACCTGTGACCTCCTGACCGGGGCAGGAATCGCGACAACAAGGGAGTCTAAGACTATGACAAGCACCTTGCTACGACGGCTCGGTCCACCGCTGTTGGGCAGCGTTGTTGCCCTGGGAGTGACGCTGCCTGCGAACGCCGCCGAGGAGCTGCGTATCGGATTTGTGGCGCCGACCACCGGCATCTTCGCCCAGGTCGGCAAGGACATGGTCGACGGCTTCCAGCTCTATCTCGACGACGTCAACAGCGACTTCGGTGGAGCAAAAGTGAAGTTCATCGTCGAGGACGAACAGGGCAAGCCGGACACCGCCGTCACCAGGGCCAAGAAGCTCATCTTGCAGGACAAGGTGCACATGCTCGTCGGCGGCCTGCTCGCCTCGAGCGGCTACGCGCTGGCGCCGGTGAGCACCGCCGACAAAACGGTGTACGTCGTGCCCGTTTCGGCGGCCGACGACCTGACCCAGCGCGATCTCCCCAAATATCCGTACATGGTCCGCACCGGCTGGAGCAGCTCGCAACCGAGCCATCCGTTCGGCCAGTGGGCCTGTGACCAGGGATACAAGAAGATTGCCGCGATCGGCGCCGACTATGCGTTCGGCTACGAAGTGGTCGGCGGTTTCCAACGCGCATTCGAGGCCTGCGGCGGACAGATCGTGCAGAAGATTTGGCCGCCGCTCGGCACCAAGGACTTCGGCCCCTACATTCCCACCATCAGGCAGGACGCCGACGCGATCTTCACGCTCATGGTCGGACCCATGTCGCTGCAATTCCCCAAGCAGCTCGCGGCATCGGGCAACAAGAAGCCGGTGATCGGCGGCGGGACGAGCTACGACGAGTTCGTGCTGCCGTCGATGGGCGATGAAGTGATCGGCCACGTCTCCGCGCTGCAATACAGCGCCGCACTGGTAAACCCGAAAAACGAAGCCTTCGTGAAGAAATATCGCGCGAAGTACGGCAAGGTGCCTTCGTACTATTCCGAGACCAACTACACGACGGCGCAGATGATCCATGAGGTCATCAAGAACAACAAGGGTAACTTCCCGGGCTTGGAGGAATTCGTGAAACAGCTGGCCGCGGTGAAGTTGGACACGATCCGCGGTCCCGTCACCATCGACGAGATGCGCAACCCGGTGCAGAACATCTACATCAAGAAGGTCGAGAAGAAGAAGATGTTCGGCTACGACAAGGAAGAGCTCTGGAACACCGTCGTCAAGACCTATCCGAACGTCAACCAATTCGGGCAGTTCAACAAGGAGGAGTTCCTCAAGACCCCGGTCTACAGCCGCGACTTCCCGCCCTGCAAATTCTGCAATTAGCGCGCCCATTGGCCGGGGCGCGGTCGCGGAGCCCCGGCCTCTTCAGTTGCGATTGGTGAGGGGAGCGATGTGAGCGCGGACGGCGGCGTGCCCGCCCTCGAGCTGCGGACCCTGTCGAAAAGTTTCGGCGGCCTGCGCGCCGTGCGCGGCGTCACGCTCACGGTCATGCCCGGCGAGCGCAAGGCGATCATCGGGCCGAACGGCGCCGGCAAGACCACGCTGTTCAACTTGATCACCGGAATTCTGCCGGCCAGCTCCGGACAAGTCGTGTTGTTCGGTCGGGACGTGACCAAGTGGCCAAGCCATCGGCGCACGGCGCTCGGAATGGCGCGAACCTTCCAGATCACCAGCCTGTTCCCGAAGCTTACGGTTCTCGACAACGTGCTGTTGGCGATCCAGGGGCTGCGGCCGTCGAAATTCGTGATGTGGCGGTTTCTGTCCTCCTATCGCGACGTCTACGACAAGGCGCACCGCCTTCTGGAACGCGCCCGCTTCCTGGACCGCAAAGATACCGAGGTCCGCTACCTATCCCACGGCGAGCAGCGGCAGCTCGAGATCATCCTCGGTCTCGCCAGCGATCCGAGGATTCTGCTCTTGGACGAGCCGGCCGCCGGGCTCTCGTCAGGCGAATCCTCGGAGATGATCCGGTTTCTCGCGCAGCTCGATCGCCGCCTCGCGATCCTCCTCATCGAGCACGACATGGACGTGGTGTTCGACGTCGCCGAGCATATTTCCGTGCTCCATTTCGGCGAGGTGTTGGAAGCGGGACCGGCGGAGCAAATCCGCCGCAGCGAAAGGGTGCAGCAAGTCTATCTCGGAACCGGCTGATCCATGGCGATCCTGGAAGTTGAGGACATCCACACTTATTACGGGGACGCTTATGTCCTGCAGGGGCTGTCGCTGCGGCTCGAGGAAGGACAGATTTTGGGATTGCTCGGGCGCAACGGCGTAGGCAAGACCACGCTGGTGAACTCGATCGTCGGCTTCAATCGTCCGCGGCGAGGAAAGATCCTTTTCAAGGGTGTGGACATCACCGCGATTTCCTCGTTCGAGACGGTGCGCAGCGGCATGGGGCTGGTGCCTCAGGGGCGGCGCGTCTTTCCCACCCTCAGCGTCGAGGAAAATCTCATGGTCGCCGAGCGCAGCGTCGACCGCCGCGGCTGGAACATGGAACGCGTCTATACGCTGTTTCCGCGCCTGCGCGAAAGGCGCAGCCAGCGCGCCAAGACGCTATCGGGCGGTGAGCAGCAGATGCTCGCCATCGGCCGCGGGCTCATGACCAACCCGGACTGCTTGATCATGGACGAGCCTTCCGAGGGTCTCGCGCCCATCATCATCCAGGGCCTTTGGAAGGCGATCGCACAATTGAAGGAGCAAGGTCATTCCATTCTGCTCGTCGAGCAAAACGCCGCGCTGGCGCTCGAGCTGGTCGACTACGTGCACGTGATGAGCAAGGGCCAAGTCGTCTATTCCGCACGTCCGGAAGAACTGCGAGCCAACGACGAGATCAAATCGCGCTATCTCGGCATCTGATCGC
>WNGF01000857.1_pt1 | contig 54504 bp, 50 predicted proteins | sample 5400641 | NCBI WGS metagenome assembly WNGF01 (sample SAMN13153371, study PRJNA577476) | soil metagenome | isolation source: 80 cm soil or saprolite under grassland replicate 2 | place: USA:California | collected 2016-06-15
GTCGGACGCCTGTGGTCGGTCACCCTGGCACGCTGGTTCCGGGCGTCCGCCGGAAAGCGCCCAAAAGCGGGGCGCTTTCCACCGAATACCCCTCCCGCACTTTCGACCGGACCTCACCCGCCGTACCCGACCTAGCACCACCACGACCACCCCCGCCGCGGTCACCCGTCGCAGCACGGCAAGGTCCTGGACGAAACACGGTGCTTCCCCACTACCCGGCCGGCGTCGACCCGCCCGAGCTGGAACCCGACGCCGGGACCCGACCCAGCCGGCCTCCCCACCCTCGTCGCCGCCTCGTCACCCAACCCGGGAACCGGACCAACCCATCGACCCCACCCCGTCGAGCCGTGAGCGGGCTGCGGGCGGCCGGCCCGGGGGGCTAGCGCGACCCGAAGTCCCGGTTGAGCCGGACCAGCGCCGCGGTCGTCAGGGTCGCGCTGATCTGGTTCACCACGGCGACGAACGCCGGCCCGTAGGCGTCCACGATCCGTTGCCGCACCACCGGCACCACGTTCTCCGGCGGCTGCAGCCCGAGGTCGTCGTCGAGCAGGGTGAGCCGGCCGTCGGCCAGCCGTGGGTCGGTGCTCTCCAGCAGCCCGACGTCGATCTCGCCGGCCGCCAGCGCCTCCGCCGTCACCGCACGCGACGGCATCGGCCGGAAGTTGCCGAACGTCAGCCCGTAGCGCTGCCGCAGGCCGGGCAGGCACAGCGGCCGCTGCGGGCACTCGGCGGGCCCGCCGAAGGTGAGCGTGCCGGCCAACCCGCGCAGGTCGCTGATTCGGTGCAGGCCGTGCGCCGCGGCCATACCCGTCGTGACGACGACACCGTTCTTGTCCTCGGCCGGTGCGAATTCCAGCACCGCGACGCCGCGCGCGGAAAACGCGTTACGCAGTTCGCGGTGGACCGCCCGCGGATTCGCCGCCGCGGACACGGTCTGTTCGGTCAGGAAACGCAGCGCCGTACCGGTGTATTCGGGCACGAAATCGATGGCGTCCTGCTCCAGCGCCGGCTCAACGACCTCCCGCGAACCGAGCCCGTCGACCACGGTGACCGGATAACCCTTGCCCCGCAGGCCTTCCGCGTACACCGCGGCCAGCGCCCTGCTCTCGGCGAAGTCGAACGACGCGATCCGGATGGTCGGCCGATCCACGGACTGCGGAGCCGGTCCCGCGGCCGGCGTACAGGCGGCCGCGGCCAGCGCCGGCAGCAGCAGGCAAATCGACAGGCAAACCTTCCGCGGGCCGTTCGGCCGGGCGGTGACATTCCTGCGCGTAAAAGCACGATATAGCATGCCCTGTCCTGTCGCCGGGTAGCCGGCCTGGTCGAATTCTCGCACGGGCATTCCGTCTTCGGCCGGTGAATTCGCGTAGAATGACCCGACAGGCGGCCCCGGGGGGTGCGGCATGGTGAGCGACCCGACACTGGTGGCCGCCCAGGGCAGCGCCGGCCACGCGACGCAGACGATCACCCGGTCGAGGCGGCGCAGGCGGCCCTCCGGCGAGCCGCCACCGCTGCCGCGCGGGCTGCACACCTCTGGCCGCTACTGGCTCGGCCTGGTGGCCGCTGTGCTCCTGCTGTGGATCGTGATCGCGTCCACCTCCGCGACCGGACGGCTGGTCGACGTCGCCGACCACCGGGTGCTGCAGTGGCTGGAGGCCATCCGGACGGACGGCCTCACCCCGGTCATGCGCTGGGTGGGCAAGTTGGCGACGCCGCGCGCGCTACAGGTGGCATGGTGGGCGAGCGCCCTGGTGCTGCTGTTCTTCCGCCGCTGGCGGCACCTGTTCGTGTGGATCGGCGCGATGCTCAGCGTCGCCGTGGTCACCAACCTGGCCAGCGCGCTGTTCCAGCGGCCCCGGCCGCTCGGCATCGAGATCATCGGCGACTGGGCCAACTTCGCCATGCCGTCCCGCCCGGTGGCGATCCTGGCCGCGACGCTGGTCAACGCGCTGTACGCGCTGGTCCCTCAGGGGCGGCTGCGCCAGTGGGGCAAGTGGGTCGCCACCGGGATCGTCGTGCTCGTCTGCTTCTCGCGGCTGTACCTCGGTCAGGACGGCCCGAGCGACGTGCTGTGCGGCGCCATCATCGGCGTCGGCGTGCCGCTGGTCTTCTTCCGGCTGCTCGCGCCCGGCGAGGCGTTCCCGGTGACCTACGGCCGCGGCCGGAGCGCACACCTGGCCATGACCGACGTGCGCCAGGAGGCGATCCGCCGGGCCCTGCAGGACCAACTCGGGCTCGTCGCGTTACGGATCACGCCGTTCGGCCTGGCCGGGTCGGGCGGCTCCACCCCGCTGCGGATCCAGGTCAAGGGCGACCCGGACACCCACGTGTTCGCCAAGCTCTACGCGGCGACGCACCTGCGCTCAGACCGCTGGTACAAGATCGGCCGCACGCTGATGTACGGGCGCCTGGAGGACGAGGCCGCCTTCGCCACGGTGCGCCGGCTGGTGCAGTACGAGGACTACGCGCTGCGACTGCTGGACAGCGCCGGCCTGCCGGTGCCCGAACCATTCGGCATCGTGGAGATCACCCCGGAGCGGGAGTACCTGCTCGTCATGGAGTTCTTCGACGGCGCCCAGGAGATCGGCGACGTCTCGGTGGACGAGGCGCTGATCGACCAGGGGCTGCTGCTGGTACGCAGGCTGTGGGAGGCGGGGCTCGCGCACCGCGACATCAAGCCGGCCAACCTGCTGGTGCGCGACGGGCAGCTCAAGCTGATCGACTCCGCGTTCGCCGAGGTGCGGCCGAGTCCGTGGCGGCAGGCGGTCGACCTGGCGAACATGATGCTGGTCCTGGCGCTGCGCAGCGACGCGCCGCGGGTGTACGAGCGCGCGCTGCGCATCTTCACCGTCGACGAGATCGCCGAGGCGTTCGCCGCCACCCGCGGCCTGACCATGCCGTCCCAGCTGCGCCGGCTCATCCGCGCGCACGGGCGCAACCTGCACCAGGAGTTCCGCGCCCTGCTGCCGTACCGGCCGCGGCCCATCGCGATCCAGCGGTGGAGTTGGCGGCGGGTGCTGCTCTGGGGCGGCGTACTGGTCTGCGCGGTGCTGGCCGCTCAGATCGCGGGCGTCCTCGTGGGCAGCCCGCTGTGAGGCGGCTCGCCGTGGTGCTGGCCGGCATCTTGGCGGCCGGGTCCCCCGCGCTCGCCGGCTGCTCGGTGACGGCGGGCGACGTCGGGATCGTGCCGGCCTGCGACCAGGAGGGCGGCGCGCCGGCGCAGTCCGTCGTGCTGATGGCGCAGGCGGTGCCGACGACCCCGGTGCTGCCGTGCGTGCGGCTGATGCCCACCGGTTGGGCCTTCGCCGACCTCGACGTGCGCAACGGCTACGCCATGTTCACCCTCGCCTCCGACCGGGACGGGCGCCGGGCCGTGACGGTCGTCCTCACCACGACCTGCGACGTGACCGGGGCGACCCGGGTCCCGTCCGACCAGCCGGGCCTGACCCGGTACGAGCGGGTCACCCGGGTCACCGAGGGCTACCGCGGCGCGCGCTACTACGTCGCCGCCGGCGGCTGCGTCACGTACCAGTTCGACCTGCAGGGCGTCAGCCGGGCGGCACCGGTGACCGAGGCCGCGCTGGCGCTGGACTTCGTCACCCGGGACGCTGTGCGCGAGAAGGTACGGCGCGACTCCGGCGGCCGACTGGAACTGGATCCGCCGACAGGGGATGACCGATGACTGCTCACACCCAGGCACCATCGGCGGACCAGGCGCCCCCGCGGGCGGCCCGTTCCCGGACCCGCCGGCTGCTGTCGGTCGGCGCCTCGATCGCCATCGTGGTCGGGGTGTTCTGGTACTTCCTGCCGCAGTTCGCCAACATCACCGACGTGTGGTCGTCGATCCGGGCGATGACCTGGGTGGAGATCGGCGTCCTGCTGGTGGCCGCGCTGTGGAACCTGGCGAGCTACGGCCTGGTGCTCGTCCCCACCATGCCGGGGCTCACCCTCGGCCAGGCGTTCGTGGTCACCGAGTCCTCGACGGCGGTGTCCAACACGATCCCGGGCGGCAGCGCGATCGGCATCGGGATGAGCTACGGGATGTACTCGTCCTGGGGCTTCTCGCGGTCCAGGGCGACCGTGTCGGTGCTGCTGTCCGGCATCTGGAACAACTTCGTCAAGCTCGGGATGCCGGTACTCGCCATCGCCCTGCTCGCGCTGCAGGGCACGCCCAGCGCCGGCCGGCTGGTCGCCGGGCTGCTGGGCATCGCCGGGCTGGCCGGCGCGATCGGCGTCTTCGCGCTGATGCTGCGCAGCGAGACCACCGCCCGGCGCACCGGGCAGGTCGCGGCACAGATCGCGGCGCCGCTGTTCCGGCTGCTCAAGAAGCCGGCGCCCACCGGCTGGGAGCGGGCCACCACCAAGTTCCGCGGCCGGACGATCCTGCTGCTGCGGGCCCGGTGGCACTGGCTCACCGCGGCCACCCTGCACAGCCACGCGTCGCTGTTCGTGCTGCTGCTGCTGTCGCTGCGGTACGCCGGGGTGCCGGCCGGCACGGTCGGCTGGGTCGAGGTGCTGGCCGTCTTCGCGTTCGCGCGGCTGGTCACCGCGATCCCGATCACCCCCGGCGGCCTCGGCCTCGTCGAGATCGCGCTCATCGCCGGGCTCACCGCGGCCGGCGGCGCCGGTGCCCCGGTGGCCGCGGGCGTGCTCATGTACCGGGCACTGAGCTACGTGCTGCCGGTGCCGCTGGGAGTGCTGACGTACCTGTACTGGCAGCGGAACACCCGCTGGCGCCGGCCGCCCAACACCGCACCGCGCACCGCGCTCGTACCGGAGCAGACGTGAGTTCCGCGCCGCCGACGGTCCGGGAGCCGCGCCCGCGGTCGGCCTGGCGGGTCTCCCGGTCCGCCTGGCGGACGGACCTGGCCTGGCTTCTCGGCGGCCTCGGGCTGCTCACCCTCGCCGGGCTGGCGGCCGCTTCCGGGATACCGCGGCTGGAGCTCGGCCCGTTCCGGCTGATCAACGGGCTGACGCTGCCGTTCACCGCGGTCTGGCTGGTCATGCAGCTCGGCAACTTCGTCGCCGTACCGGTGATGGCCGTGGTGGCCGCCGCGTTCCGGAAGCCCTGGCTGGCGGCCGGCATCCTGCTCGGCGGCGCGCTGACCTACGAGCTGGCCCTGGTGGTCAAGCACATCGTGGGCCGGATCCGGCCGGGCGGGCTGCTGTCCGACGTGCACCTGCGGCACTCGCCGGCCGGCGGGCTGGGCTTCGTGTCCGGCCACGCCGCGGTCGCCGGGTTCCTGGCCGCGGTGGCATGGCCCTACCTCGGCCGGACCGGCAGGTGGGTGGCGGGCGTGGTGGTGGCCCTGGTCTGCATAAGCCGGGTGTACGTCGGCGCGCACCTGCCGCTCGACGTCGTCGGCGGCGCCCTGCTGGGCATCGCGGTGGGCGCCACGATGCTGCTGGTGTTCGGCCGGCCACCGCGGCCGGACCCGACCTGACCCGGGCCGACCCGGCCTGACCCCCGCGGGACCCGGCCTGACTCCGGCTGGTCACCGGGGGTCCAGCGGGGGGGCGTCCAGGGTCAGCGTGCCGGCGTCCGCGTCCAGGGTGGCGACCGCGCCGAGCGGCACCGTGAACGCGGCCGGGCCGTGCCCGAAGCCCACCTCCCAGGCCACCGGGATCCCCAACCCGCCGAGCCGGTCGGCCATCACCTCGCGCACCGCCTCGGGCGGCCCGCAGTCGAGCCAGGAGCCGAGCGCGACCCCGGCGGCACCGTCCAGCCAGCCGGCCCGAAGCAGGTGGGTGAGGAAGTGGTCCAGCCGGTACGGCTCCTCGTGCACGTCCTCCAGCAGCACGACGGCGCCGTGCGGGGGCGCTGGCACGCCGGGCACCCCGAGGGAGGAGACCAGCAGGGACAGCGTGCCGCCCACCAGCGGGCCGCGGGCGGTGCCGCCGACCAGGGGCGCGCCGCGGCCGAGCGTCAGCACCGACTGCGGCTCGAACAGGGTGCGGCGCAGGTGCTCGGCCGCCTCCTCGTCCTCGACCAGCGCCGGGGTGGCCGGCATCGGGCCGAACAGCGTGACAACGTCCAGTGCCGGGCTGAGCACCTGGTGCAGCGCGGTCAGGTCCGATGAGCCGACCAGCACCTTCGGCCCGGCCGCCCGCATCGCCGGCCAGTCGAGCAGGTGGAGGACGCGCAGCGTGCCGTACCCGCCGCGGACCGCGAACACCGCGGCCACTGCCGGGTCGCACCAGGACCGCACCAGGTCGGCGGCCCGGTCGGCGTCGGTGCCGGCCAGGTAGTCCAGCCGGGGGTGCCGGTCCAGCACATGCCCGCCGGACACCACCTCCAGCCCCCAGGACCGCAGCCGCAGCGCGCCGGCGGCCAGCGTGTCGGCCGGGACGCTGGCCGCCGGGGCCACCAGCGCGACCCGGTCACCCGGGCGCAGCCGGCGCGGCCGCCGGGTCACCGGGTCACCGGCGCAGGTCCAGCCGCGGCACGCCCGGCGGGTCGAACCCGAGCACCTGCCCGTAGAACGACAGCTCCGCCTGCAGCGCCGCCACGATGGTCTCCGCACGGCGGAACCCGTGCTGCTCGCCCTCGAAGGTCAGATACGCGTGCGGGATCCCGGAGCCGGCAAGCGCGGCCACGAAGCGGTCCGCCTGCACCGGCGGGCAGATCTGGTCGTCCAGCCCCTGCAGCAGCAGGATCGGGCCGGCCAGCGTGCCCGGGTGCGAGCTGGGCGACCGTTCCAGGTACCGCTCCCGGGTCTCCGGCAGCGGCCCGACCAGGCTGTCCAGGTACCGCGACTCGAAGTCGTGCGTCTCCCCGGTGGCCCAGCCGAGCAGGTCCAGGATCGGGTACAGCGCGGTGCCGCAGCGGTACACGTCCGTGCCGGTCAGCGACACGGCGGCGGTCCAGCCGCCGGCGCTGCCGCCGCGGACGGCCAGCCGGTCGGGATCGGCCACCCCCTCGGCCGCCAGCGCCCGCGCCACCGCCGCGCAGTCGGCCACGTCCACCACGCCCCACTGTCCGCGCAGCCGTTCCCGGTACGCCCGGCCGTACCCGGTGGACCCGCCGTAGTTCGGCACCGCCACGCCGAACCCGCGGCTGGTGAAGTACGCCAGCTCCAGGTCCAGCACCCTGCTGACCCGCCCGGTCGGCCCGCCGTGGACGTGTACCAGGTACGGCGGCAGCTCGCCGTCCGGCGCGGTCGCGTCCGGGTTGGTCGGCGGGTACACGTACGCCGGGATGCGCGCTCCGTCCGGGCCGGTGAACGTCCGCTCCACCGGCTGGGGCAGGTACCCGCGGTCGGGCAGGTGGGCCGGCTGCGGGGTGAGCTCGACCAGCTCGCCGGTGCCCGGGTCGTACCGCACGACGGCGTACTCCCGGCCCGGCCCGCCCGCGATGCCGACCACCGCGGTGCCGTCGCCGGCCAGCATCGGCCCCCACACCGGCAGCTCGGTGGGCGCGTCGGTGAGGGTGCCGGCGGCCTCGTCCAGCACGGCCAGCCGCCCGGCGCGCAGCACCGCGTGCCGGCCGCCGGACAGCGGCACGAACCACCGGCTGCCCGGCTTCCACAGCGGGCCGCCCAGCTCATCCCGGGTGGGTGCCAGGTTGGCCGCGGTGCCGTCCAGGGCGATCCGGTGCAGGTTCCACCAGCCGTCCGGGTCGGTGAGCGCGAGCACGCTGCCGGGTCCGTCCCACTCCACCTGGCAGACCGCCTCCGCCGGCCCGCCGGCAAGCACCCGGTGCGGCCCGAGCCGGTGCGGCCCGAGCCGGCCGCCGTCCAGGACCGGGGCGACGCACAGCTCGGTGCCGTCCCACGGCATCGACGGGTGGTCCCAGCCGATCCAGGCCGCATGCCGCCCGTCCGGCGACAGCCGCGGGCCGGTGAGGAAGTGGTGGCTGGCGGCGAGCACCCGCACCGCGTCCGGGTCCTCCGCGGCGGCGCCGGACAGCGGCAGCGCCACCAGGTCGCGGCGGATGTCGGTGGGGGCGTCGCCGGTGACGGTCTCCCGCAGGCACCACACCTCGGCGCCGGCGGCCAGGGCGGTCGGCTCCGCGTACCGGTACCCGTGCCGCCGCTGCGGCTGCGGGCTGATCGGCCGCGGCGCCTCGCCCGGGGTGAGCGCGTACAGCCGCTGGTCGTCCCAGTTGGTGAACACCACGGTGGTGTCAGGAGCTCCGCGCAACAGGCTCCCCGCTTCGGCTGACACGCTGACCGGCGCCCACGGCCGGCCACCGTACTCGAACACCCGGTTGCGGGCGTTCCACGGGGCGCCGAGCACCTCGGTCGGCGGCCCGTCCCGGGTGGCCCGCATCAGCGCCACCCGGCCGCCCTCGCCCGGCCGGTTCTCCGCCCACCAGACCGCGCCGCCGTGCACCCCGACCCAGGACGGCCCACCGCCGGCCGCTGCCACGTCGGCCGCGCTGATCGGGGATGGCCAGGCCCCGTACGGCGCCGTGCTCACCATGTACGCACTCTCCTCGCCCGGGATCTTCGCAGTTCTGCGACGCCGCACACTCATACCCCGAACGAGCCCGCGGTTGCGATCCCGTGGGCCGCCACTCAACCCATCGGGCTACCGGTCGAGGCCGTCCTCGCGGGCGCGGTTGGCCAGGTCGATCTTGGTGTACGCGGGGCGGCCGGCCTCGTGGTACTTCGTCTTGACCCGTTTCAGGTACGTGTTGGCGGTCTCCGGCCGGATGCCGACCTGCCGGGCGGCCGCCTTGAGTGTCATCCCCGAGGCGTACGCCAGCAGCACCGCACGCTCCTGCCGGGAAAGCTGCGGGCGCTGCGGCCGGCGGTCGTGCAGCAGCGCGCGCGCCAACTCCGGGGAGTACGCGGTGCCGCCGCCGGCAACCTCGCGGATCGCGGCGCCGAGCGTGGCCAGGTCGTGGTCCTTGGTCAGGTAGCCGCGGGCGCCGGCGCCGAAGGTCGCGGCCACCTGCTGCGGCGGCGACCACGCGCTCACCACCAGCACCCGGAACCCGAGCTCGATGGTCCGCTGCACGTTGTCGACGGGGTGCGAGCCGTCCCGCAGCACCAGGTCGAGCACGGCCACGTCGCCGCGGGCACCGGTGGCGGCCAACTCCGGCACGCTGGCCACCGCGGCGACCACCCGCAGGTCCGGCTCCTCGGCCGCCCAGCCGCGCAGGCCGTCCACCAGCATCCGGTCGTCGTCCACCACCACCACGTCGATCACGACCGCGCACCCTGCCGCCATCACGACCGCGCACCCTGCCGCTGCCGGCTCCAGCGCAGCTCCACGCAGGTGCCCTCCTGCTCGCCGCTGGAGATCCGGGCCGTGCCGCCGACCGACCGCATCCGGTCCGAGACCGACGAGCGCAGCCCGAACCCGTACCGCCGCGGGTCGGCCGGGAACCCCCGGCCGCGGTCCACCACCCGCACCGTCAGGGCGTCGTCCGCCCAGGTCGCGGTCAGCCACGCCTCGGCGACCCCGGCGTGCGCGGCCACGTTGTTCAGCGCCTCGCGGCTGGCCGCGCCGACCGCCTCCACCACGTCCGGGGGCAGGTCGTCGGGCAGGTCGTGGTACCCGCAGCGGACCCGCAGCCCGAGGTCCTCGGCCGCGGTGGCCGCCTCGTCCAGCACAGGCCCGAGGCCGCCACCGCCCTGGGCGTCGTCTTCGGTGAGCATCCGGCGGATCAGCTCCGCGTCCCGGGCCGCCCGGCGCCGGACCCGGGAGCCGCCCTCTGCCAGCCCACCGCGGGCGATCACCGTCAGCGTGCTGAGCACCGTGTCGTGCAGCGCCCGGTGGTGCGCCAGCCGGGCCGCGAACCGGCCCCGCTCGGCCGCTTGCCGGGTCTCGGCCGCCACCCGCCGGGCGACCGCCTCGTCCAGCGCCCGGCCCTGCCGCCGCAGGTAGCGGACGGCGAAGCCGAGGATCACCGCGAACCACAGCAGCCCGTTCAGGCAGCCGACGAGCTCCGGCACCAGGTCGCCGGAGCCGGCGAGGCTGGCCACGGTGACGCCGGCGTGGGTGGCCAGCAGCGCGCCCACCGCCAGGACGGTGAGCCCGAGCGGCCCCACCGCCGAGCCGGCCAGCCCGGCGGCGGCCTGGCTGGTGCGGCTGGACCAGTTCAGCGGGCCGTCGTACTGGTCCGCGGGCAGGTTGTTCGCCACCAGCACCGCCAGCGCGCACGCCCACGCCACGTCCACCCACACCATCCAGGGCTCGAACCAGCCACGCCGCCGGGCCGCGGTGAACAGCCCGACGTTCCAGGCCACCGTCCCGGCCAGCAGCCCGGCGTTCAGCCGCGGGCTGGCGTACCCGCCGCCGTGGCTGACCAGCGGCGGCACCAGGTAGCTCACCCGCTGCAGGCCGAGCAGGATCAGGACAAACAGGTTGGCACGCTCGATACCGGACCAGGACGGCTGCTTCGGCAGCGCCCGGCGTAACAACGGGACCACCCTGAGGTACACGACGGCGCGCCCTCTCCGGTTCGGCCTGGCCACTGCCGCCGGATTACGGTCGCGTAGGTGTTGCACGACCCGCGGGCGTGGAGCGTGGACCGGCTGCACCTGTCCACCGACGGGCACCGCAGGATCGCGCTGCGGGCGGCCGAGGTGCTCGGGGTGCCGGTGGCCGAGGACTGGCGCGAGCCGCTGCCGCCGGCCGACCCGCTGGACTGGGCCGCCCAGCGCCGCGCCGACCTGCGCTGGACCCGCGAGCACTTCCTGCCGTGGGTGGGCCGCCGTCTGCGCGGCCGGTCCTGCGGCGACGGCGTCCCGCCCAAGCGCCCCGACCTGGCGCCCCTCGGCCGTGGCTAGCGGGCCTCGACGGCCAGCTTAAGCGGCCACCTCGGAGCGGCCGCCGACGCCTCGAGCCGGGCCGGTCGACGGCCCGGCGACACCGTTGCACGGCTGCCCTAAGGGGAACCGCGCGCGAAGATGGTGCGTTACGGTGACGACAGGTGCGACGGCCCCTGTGCTCGTGTGAGGAGCAGACGTGAGCAACAACCGAAACAACCCGGGGAGCAGCAACCCGGTCTTCAGCCGTGGCTTCCCCGGCCAGCAGGGGTACGCCACGTTCGGGAACGTGGCGACCCCCGACGCCAGCCAGCTAGACCAGATGTACAACACCCCGGCGTATGCCCCGCCGCGGTACATGACCCTCGACGACGTCGTCGTCAGGACGCTCGCCACCCTCGGCATGGTCGTCCTCGGCGGCGCCGTCTCGTGGTTCCTGCTGCCGCTGGACAGGGCGCTCGGGCTGGTCCTCCCGGCCCTGCTGGTCGGGTTCGTGCTGGCCATGATCATCACGTTCAGGCAGGTCACCAACCCGGCGCTGGTCCTGGCCTACGCCGCGGTCGAAGGCGTGGCGCTCGGCGGGATCAGCAAGTACTTCGAGAGCATCCCGCGGTTCGAAGGCATTGTCGTCCAGGCGGTGATCGGCACGCTGGGCGTCTTCGGCGGCATGCTGGTCGTCTACAAGACCGGCGCCATCCGGGTGACGCCCAGGCTGCAGCGCTGGGTGCTCGGCGCGCTGATCGGCGTGGTCGTGCTGATGCTGGTCAACCTGGTCGCCTCGTTCATCACCCCGGGCGGGCTCGGCCTGCGTGACGGCGGTCCGGCCGCGATCATCTTCAGCCTGGTCTGCATCGGCGTCGCGGCGTTCAGCTTCCTGCTCGACTTCGACATGATCGACCAGGCGGTGCGGCGCGGGGCGCCGGAGCGCTTCGCCTGGTACGCCGCCTTCGGGCTGACCGTCACGCTGGTCTGGCTCTACCTGGAGATCCTGCGCCTGTTGTCGTACTTCCGGCAGTAGCGCGGACGCGCGGCGCACGTCACACGAGAGAAGGCCGCCACCCCGAGTCGGGATGGCGGCCTTCGCCGTTCCCGCGGCCGCTACGAGAGGCGCTCGATCACCATCGCCATGCCCTGCCCGCCGCCGACGCACATCGTCTCCAGCCCGATCTGCTTGTCGTGGGTCTGCAACGAGTTGAGCAGGGTGCCGGTGATGCGGGCGCCGGTCATGCCGAACGGGTGGCCCACCGCGATGGCGCCGCCGTTCACGTTCAGCCTGTCGATGTCGATGCCCAGGTGCCGGTACGACGGGATGACCTGAGCGGCGAACGCCTCGTTGATCTCCACCAGGTCCACGTCGTCGATGGTCATGCCGGCCCTGGCCAGCGCCTGCCGGGAGGCCTCGACCGGGCCGAGCCCCATGATCTCCGGCGACAGCGCCGTCAACCCGGTGGAGACGATCCGGGCCAGCGGCGTGATACCCAGTTCGGCGGCCCTGGTGTCGGACATGACGATCACCGCGGCGGCGCCGTCGTTCAGCGGGCAGCAGTTGCCGGCGGTTACCCGGCCGTCCGGGCGGAACACCGGCTGCAGCGCCCGCACGCCCTCCATGGTCACGCCGGGCCGCGGGCCGTCGTCGGTGTCCGCGACGGTGCCGTCCGGCAGGTTGACCGGGGTGATCTCCCGGGCCCAGAAGCCGTCCTTTATCGCGCGCTCGGCCAGGTTCTGCGACCGCACCCCGAACTCGTCCATCTCCTCGCGCGTCACGCCCTCCCGCTCGGCGAGGTTCTCCGCGGTCTGGCCCATCGCGACGTAGATGTCCGGCACGGCGCCGTCCTCCCGCGGGTCGTGCCACGGCTCGGCACCGCCCAGCGCGCGCTGCTCGGTGCGCGCCTTCGCCTCGTCGAACACCGGGTTCTGGGTGTCCGGGAGGCTGTCGGAGTTGCCCTTCGTGAACCGGCTGACCATCTCCACGCCGGCCGAGATGAACGCGTCGCCCTCGCCGGCCCGGATCGCGTGCAGCGCCATCCGGGTGGTCTGCAGGCTGGACGAGCAGTACCGGGTGAGCGTGGCACCGGGCAGGTTGTCGTAACCGAGCAGGATCGCGACCACGCGCGCCAGGTTGAAGCCCTGCTCGCCGCCCGGCAGCCCGCAGCCGAGCATCAGGTCCTCGATGGTCGCCGGGTCGAGCTGCGGCACCTTGTCCAGCGCCGCCCGGATGATCGTCGCGGCCAGGTCGTCCGGGCGCACGTCCTTCAGCGAGCCCTTGAACGCGCGTCCGATCGGCGACCGCGCGGTCGCCACGATGACAGCCTCGGGCACTGTGTTGCCTCCTCAACCTGCCGTGGGATCGAAAGGGGCACCCTCCCCGCGGAACCGTTCCGCCCCGAGATCCAGCAGAGATCCAGCCGAGATCCATTCGGGGTCAACTGGCGTTCAGAGGTGGCCCTTTCAACGGGTCGGTTCTCAACCTATCGCCGCTACAGCGGGGCGCGGGAGGTGGCCGCCTCCCGTACGGCGGGCAGCAGGGCCTCGGCCCACAGCCGGTAGCCGTCCGCGGACGGGTGGAACCGGTCCGCCGACAGGGTGCCCGGGTCGGCCCGGAAGACGCTGCCGGTCAGCGCGCCGAGATCCACCGGCACCCCACCCGCGGTGCGCACCGCGTCGGCCTGGGCGGCGGCGAGCTGCCGCGACCGGATCGCGAGCAGCGCGCGCAGCGGCTGGGCGAACGCCCGGGCGGCGCCGAGGTCGGGGCAGGTGCCCACCACGACGTTCACCCCCGCGCCACGCAGCCGGCGCACCGCGTCGCCAAGGTGGCGGCGCACCATCGGCAGCGGTGCGGCGTGCATGGCGTCGTTCGTGCCGATCAGGATCACTGCCACGTCCGGGCGGCCGAGCAGCGCGCGTGACACCTGCGGGCCGAGGTCTCCGGTGCGCGACGCGGCGATGGCCGAGCCGGACAGCCGTACCCGCCGGCCCTGTCCGGCCAGCCGCGCGGCCAGTCGCCCGCCGACCGTCTCCGCCACCGACTGCACGCCCACCCCGGCCGCGCAGGAGTCGCCGATCAGCGCCAGCCGCAGCGGGGTGCCGCCGGACGCGGCGTCGCCGAACTCGCCATCGACGTGCGGGGCCGACGCCGCGGGCAGGTAGGCGCGCCGGGTGGCCAGCCATGCCTCGGCGGCGAGCAGGGCCGCGGTCAGCGCGGCTCCGGCGGCGAGTGCGGTCACCGCGCCGAGGGCACCGGTGGCCGCGCCGCGGGCGAGAGTTGCGGGTGAGACAGGCGCCACATCCGTAGGTTACGCCGGATCGCCGTACTCGGTGGCAGGGTTGGCGGCCGGTCCGGCGGCCCGTTCGGCGCCGGGGTCGGCGGCTGGAGCGGCGTCCCGCTCGGAGGTTGGGTAGGCGAGCGGGTTGGCGGTTGGGGCGGCGGCCCGTCCGGCGAGCGGGGCGGCGGCGTGGTCGGCCTCGTGCGGTTCGGGCATCGGTCGGGGACGGCGCCGGCGCAGCCGCGCCCACGGCCCGCGCGGCCCCAGGGTCTCGCCGCCGACCTGCGCGGCCGACACCTCGGTGCCCGCGTGGCCGGCCGCCTGCGCGGCGGCCTTCGCCACCGGCCGGACCCGGTCCCGGAACGGCCGCCGTGGCGGCTCCTCGGCGTCCGGCCAGACCCCGATCGCGGCACACACGCTGGGCAGCATCACCGCGGCCGCCGCGGCGTAGCCCTCCGCGCTGGGATGGAACCGGTCCGGGCTGAACATCTCGGCCGGCCGGGCCAGGAACTCCGGCCCCAGGATGTCGCCCAGGGAGACCGTCCGGCCGCCGTGCTCGACCACCGCGACCGTCTGCGCGGCGGCGAGCTGCCGGCTCCACTGCCTGGCGAGGAAGCGCAGCGGCTGCGCCACCGGCCGGATGGTGCCGAGGTCAGGGCAGGTGCCGACGACCACCTCCACGCCGGACTCGCGCAGCCGCTGCACCGCGCCGACCAGGTGCCGCACCGACTCCGCCGGCCGCATCCGCTCCTTCACGTCGTTGGTGCCGACGATGATCAGCGCCACCTCGGGGCCGGCCGGCAGTGCGCGGTCCACCTGGTCGGGGAGGCTGTCGGACTTGGCGCCGACCCTGGCGACGTTGGTGAGCCGTACGGGCCGCCCGGCCACCTCCGACAGGCCCGCCGCGACCAGCACGCCCGGCGTCTCGATGGCTTGGTCCACGCCGAGTCCGGCGGCGCCGGAGTCGCCCAGCACCGCCAGCCGGATCGGCTCGCCGGGGCCGTGCCCCCACAGGCCGTCCCCGTCCGGCGGCACGCTGCGGGGCGCGCCGACCGTCCGGTGCGCCTGCTTCGCCTGGCTGTACAGGACGCCGTACAGCACCGCCCCCAGCGCGCCGAGGCCACCGCCGCCGTAGGCCGCGGTGACCGCGATGCGGCGGGCCTGCCTGGCCCTACCCATGTCTCGCCCGAGGACAGCGGCTCATCGTTCGCGGCCTCGCAGGAACGCGCGCACCGCCTCCCGCGCCCTTTCCCGCACCTCTGGGCCGTGGGTGAACGCCGCGATCTCGTAGTCCAGGTCGCCGAGCAGGTCGGCCGAGCGCCGGTTCGTCGTCGGGTCGGTACAGAACCACGCAGGCGGCCAGCGCAACCCCCGTACGTTGAAGACCGCGTCTCCGGTGATGAGCACCCCGGACCGCTCGTGCAGCAGCGAGACATGGCCCGGGGTGTGCCCGGGGGTGTGCACCACCCGCAGCCCGCCCGCCACCGGCAGCACCGCGCCGTGCGCGAACTCCTCCGACACCGCCACCCTGGGCAGCTTCTTCATCGCGAACCGGCCGGCCACCCGGGCCATCCGGGTGGAGCGGTCGGTGCGCGGCGCCCGCCCGTCGCGCAGGTAGATCGCCTCCCGCTCGTGGGTGTGCACGGTGGCTCCGGTGGCCTCCACCACCCGCGGCAGCCCGCCGGCGTGGTCGCCGTGCGCATGCGTGACCACAACCCGGGTGACGTCGGCCGGCCTCGCCCCGATCTCGGCCAGCGCGGCCATGATCCGTCCACTGGCCAGCCAGCGCAGTCCAGCGTCCACCAGGGTGATGGCGCCGTCGGCGTCACGCAGCGCGAAGCTGTTGACCAGGGCGGCCGGGGCCGTCGGGATCCGCCAGACACCGGCGGCCAACGGCACTGCCCGTGTCCGGCCCACGATGTCACCTCCGTTTTGAAGGCTAGCCTGTCGGCGTGGTGGCCCCGACAGCGTGGTCGGGTGCCAGGGTCGAGTCCGAGGGGCGGTCCCCGTGCGGTACGCAGAGTCCGTGGTCGATCTGGTGGGCAACACCCCGCTGGTCCGACTGAGCAAGGTCACCGAAGGGCTGCAGCCGCTGGTGCTGGCCAAGGTCGAGTATTTCAACCCGGGCGGTTCGGTCAAGGACCGGATCGCGCTGCTGATGATCGAGGAGGCCGAGCGGTCCGGCGAGCTCAAGCCGGGCGGCACCATCGTCGAGCCGACCAGCGGCAACACCGGTGTCGGGCTGGCCCTGGTGGCGCAGCAGAAGGGCTACCGGTGTGTGTTCGTCTGCCCGGACAAGGTCTCCGCGGACAAGATCAACGTAATGCGGGCGTACGGCGCCGAGGTGATGGTCTGCCCGACCGCGGTGGCGCCCGAGGACCCGCGCTCGTACTACCAGGTGTCCGACCGGCTGGTGCGCGAGCGGCCGAAAGCCTGGAAGCCGGACCAGTACTCGAACGTGAACAACCCGCTGTCGCACTACCGGTCCACCGGACCCGAGCTGTGGGAACAGACCGAGGGCCGGATCACCCACTTCGTGGCCGGCATCGGCACCGGCGGCACGGTCAGCGGCACCGGGCGGTACCTGAAGGAGGTCTCCGGCGGGCGGGTCCGGATCATCGGGGCCGACCCGGAGGGCTCGGTGTACTCCGGCGGCACCGGCCGGCCGTACCTGGTCGAGGGCGTCGGCGAGGACTTCTGGCCGTCAGCGTACGACCAGGACATCTGCGACGAGGTCGTGCCGGTGTCGGACAAGGACTCCTTCCTGCTGACCCGCCGGCTTGCCCGGGAGGAAGGGCTGCTGGTCGGCGGCTCCTGCGGGATGGCCGCCGCGGCGGCGCTGCGGGTGGCGGGCCGGGCCGGGCCGGACGACGTCGTGGTGGTGCTGCTGCCCGACTCCGGCCGCGGCTACCTGTCGAAGATCTTCGACGACGACTGGATGGCCGACTACGGCTTCCTGTCCACCGCGCCGGACAACCTGACCGTCGGCGACGTGCTGGAGCTCAAGGGCGGCCACCTGCCGTCGCTGGTTCACGTGCACCCGACGGAGACCGTGCGCGAGGCGGTGGACATCCTGCGCGAGTACGGGGTGTCGCAGATGCCGGTGGTCAAGGCCGAGCCGCCGGTGATGACCGCGGAGATCATCGGCTCGGTGGTGGAGCGCGACCTGCTCGACCTGCTGTTCGCCGGCCGGGCCGCGCTCGCCGAGCCGGTGGAGCGGCACATGTCGCCCCCGCTGCCGATGATCGGAGCCGGTGAACCGGTCGCCGCCGCCACCGCCGCCCTGGAGAAGGCCGGCGCCGCCGTGGTCCTCTACGACGGCAAGCCGCAGGGCGTGATCACCCGGCAGGACCTGCTCAGCTACCTCGCGTCCCGCTGACCCGGCGCCCCTGCCGGAGGGGGCTGCCGAGGTCGGACCGCCCGGGTCTGGACCGGCACCGGCGTAGCACCGGCGTGCCGGCAGCCGGCCGCTGCCGTACCGGTGGTCCGGTACGGCAGCGGCGGTCACCGAGGGCCCGGTGGCGGCTCCCCGGGCGTGCCGTCAGCGGGGCGTGCCGTCAGCGCAGTGTGCCGTCAGCGCAGTGTGCCGTCAGCGGGGTGTGCCGTCAGCGGGCGAACGCGGCGGTCGTGTGGGTGAACTGCCACAGCCCCTGACCAGTGCCGCTGCAGTTCTCCTGCACGGTGTTGGATGCGCGGGCACACTGCCGGTCCCGGTTGAGCTCCCAGAAGGTGAACCGGCTGTACCCGCTGCGCTTGGCGTAGGCGGTCAGCAGCTGGAACGAGCTCACCGTGTAGATCGAGCCGCTGTCGGTCAGCCCGTTCATCAGGACCAGGCCCGTCGCGGCGTTGACCTGTGCGTTCGTGGCGTTCGGGTACTTCTGGTGCAGCAGCCGGTGGAATGCCGCCATGTACTGCTGGGTCATGGAGACCACGTTGGTACGCCGGGTGCCCTCGTTGAAGACCATCGTCGACCACACCGTCGGGCGCAGGCCGCTCCGCTTGACCGAATCCATCACCTGGGCCGCCCGGGTGTACAGCTCTCCGCGCGGGTTGAACGGCATGGTGACCGACACCGCCAGCGGGCGGTGGGCCGCGGCCGCGGTGCGCTGCAGGATCGCCGCCGCACCGGTCTCCCGGTCCAGCGCCGCCCTGTTGTTCCACTCGGGCATCTCGATGTCGAAGTCGATCGAACGCACCTGGTACGCGTCGATCACCCGCTGCATCGCGGCGGCCGTGGCCTTGGCGTTCCGGCACGCCTCGCCCAGCTTCTTCCCGCCGTACCCGCCGAAGGAGACGGTCACGTCACCGCCGGCCCTGCGTACCGCGGCGATCCTCGCGGCCAGTGCCTGGTCCCCGAGCGCGCTGGCGCCGTTGTCGGCCCAGGTGGGCGAGCAGCGGCCGTTGGAGACAACAAAGGACAGGGTGAACCCGCGGATGCCGGTGAGTCTCATGAGCGCGACCAGGTCCGGCTGCCTACCGATGTGTGGCATGACGTACGGCGCGGCGGCGTAGGGCGCCGCCAACCGGCTCGCGACCAGGCTGTCCACGCTGTCCGCCGATAGGCCACCCCCCGGATCCACCGCGCCGCCCGTGGACGGACCCACCGGTGGTCCGGCCGCCGGAGCGCCGCTGCCCGGTGCCGCTGCCGAACATCCGGCCAGGAGTCCGGCCGCGATCACCGCGGCCGTCGCATGCATCAGACCCGGTCGCCGAACCCGCACTCGCGCCATGTTGAGGAGACCTTCCCGTCGTGAGGTTTGCCTGGTATACGGATTTCGGCGCGGATCGGCTCAGGGCATGCCGGTGAACCGTGCGGTGTGCCGTGCGGACGTCCACCGGGACGCCGTGCCCGCCGCGGTCTGCCACCGGCGGAAGATAACTCGGTCGAGTCTTGTCGTACCCCTGTGTTTGGCTTGTCGTGAATGCCGGTGACTGCGGAGGGGAACGGATGACAGGGGACGCCGCCGTTCAGGCGGAGGGTTTGCGCAAGCGCTACCGGCGGACGGAGGCGCTGCGCGGAGTGGACCTGGTCGTAGAGCAGGGAACGGTGTGCGGCCTGCTCGGGCCGAACGGGGCCGGCAAGACGACCATCGTGCGAATCCTCACCACGCTGCTGCGGCCGGACGCCGGGCGGGCCACCGTCGCGGGGTACGACGTGCTGAAGCAGGCGGCCCTGGTGCGGTACCGGATCGGGCTGGCGGGGCAGTACGCGGCGGTCGATGAGCTGCTCACCGGCCGGGCCAACCTGGAGATGGTCGGCCGGCTGTACCACCTGCCGGGCAGGCAGGCGCGCGCGCGGGCCGAGGAGCTGCTGGAGCGGTTCGACCTGGCCGACGCGGCGAACCGGGTCGCCAAGACGTACTCCGGCGGGATGCGCCGCCGGCTGGACGTGGCCGCCGCCCTGGTGGCCGCGCCGCCGGTGCTGTTCCTGGACGAGCCGACCACCGGGCTGGACCCGCGCAGCCGCAACGACGTGTGGAAGATCATCGGCGAGCTGGTCGCGGACGGTACGACGGTGCTGCTGACCACGCAGTACCTGGAGGAGGCGGACCGGCTCGCGGACAAGATCGTGGTGATCGACACCGGTGAGGTGGTGGCCTCCGGCACGGCGGCCGAGCTGAAGTCGAAGGTGGGCGGCGAGCGGATCGACGTCGTGGTGCCGAGCCTGGACCAGCTCGCAGACGCCGCGACGGCGCTGCGCCGGGCCAGCGGCGCGGAGCCGAGCGTGGAGCCGGACGACCGCCGGATCACGGTGGCCGTGCGGGGCGGCGCGGCCGCGCTCACCGCCGCGGTGCGCGAGCTCGACGCGGTCGGCGTCGCGGCGGAGGACATCGCGCTGCGCCGGCCCACCCTGGACGACGTGTTCCTGCGGCTCACCGGGCACCACGCCGAGCAGTCCGGCGAGCCCGACCTCGCGGAGGTGGCCCGATGACGGTCCTCGACCTGCCGGCCCCCCCGAGCAACCCGGCGGCCCGGCTGCGCTGGGCGGTCGCGGACGGCGTGGTGGTGGCCGTCCGCAACCTCAGGCACATCCGGCAGGTGCCGGACAAGCTGCTGAACGCGACGATCTCGCCGATCATGTTCGTGCTGCTCTTCGCGTACGTGTTCGGCAGCGCGATCACCGTGCGCGGTGGCAACTACCGGGACTTCCTGATGCCCGGGATCTTTGTGCAGACCGTCGCCTTCACCTGCGCCACCACGGCGATGGGGGTCTCCAACGACATGTCGAAGGGGCTGGTGGACCGGTTCCGGTCGCTGCCGATGGCGCGGTCCGCGGTGCTGGTCGGGCGGACCTCGGCGGACCTGGTCGAGGGGCTGCTCGGCATCTTCGTGATGGCCGCGTGCGGTCTGGCGGTCGGCTGGCGGGTGCACAGCGGGCTGGGCAGGGCGCTGGTGGGGTTCGCGCTGCTGCTGCTGTTCGGGTTCGCGATGAACTGGCTGGGCACCATCATCGGGCTGCTGATGAAGAGCCCGGAGGCCGTGCAGTCGCTGGTGTTCATCACGCTCTTCCCGATCACGTTCGTGGCGAACACGTTCGTGCCCACCGAGAACATGGCCCCGTGGCTGCGCACCGTCGCCGACTGGAACCCGATCAGTGCGCTGAGCGCGGCGTGCCGGGAGCTGTTCGGCAACACCGCGGCGCCGTACACCGGAGACGCGTGGCCGCTGCACCACCCGGTCGCGGCCGCGTTCGGGTACTCGTTCGTGCTGCTGGCGATCTTCGCGCCGCTGGCGGTGCGCAGGTACCGGACGGCGGTGGGTCGGTGAGCTGCCGCTAGCCTCGGTGGTCATGAGCGGTTTCGACACCCTGGCGATCCATGCGGGCCAGGAGCCCGACCCGGGCACCGGTTCCGTCGTCGTTCCGATCTACCAGACCTCGACGTACAAGCAGGACGGCGTGGGCGGGTTGCGCGGCGGCTACGAGTACAGCCGCAGCGCCAACCCGACCCGCACGGCGCTGGAGACCTGCCTGGCGGCGCTCGAGGCGGGTAGCCGCGGGCTGGCGTTCGCATCCGGGCTGGCCGCCGAGGACTGCCTGCTGCACGCGGCCCTGCAGCCCGGCGACCACGTCCTGGTCCCGGACGACGCGTACGGCGGCACCTTCCGGCTGTTCGCCCGGGTGCTGTCGCGCTGGGGGCTCCGCTACGACGCGGTGCCGCTGTCCGACCTGGATGCGGTGCGTGCCGCGGTGCGCCCCGACACGGCGATGATCTGGGCCGAGACGCCGACCAACCCGCTGCTGGCCATCGCCGACATCGCCGGACTGGCCACCCTCGCGCGCGAGCACGGCGCGCTGCTGGTGGTGGACAACACCTTCGCCTCGCCGTACCTTCAGCAGCCGCTCACGCTGGGCGCCGACGTGGTCGTGCACTCCACCACAAAGTACCTGGGCGGCCACTCCGACGTGGTCGGCGGCGCGTTGGTGTTCAACGACGGCGACCTCGCCGACGCGCTGATCTTCCACCAGAACGCGATGGGCGGGGTGCCCGGGCCGTTCGACTGCTGGCTGGTGCTGCGCGGGGTGAAGACGCTCGGGGTACGGATGGACCGGCACTGCGTGAACGCCGAGCGGATCGTGGCGATGCTCACCAGCCATCCCGCGGTGGATCGGGTGCTCTACCCGGGGCTGCCCGACCACCCGGGGCACCAGGTCGCGGCCAAGCAGATGCGCGGGTACGGCGGCATGGTGTCCTTCACCCTGCGCGGCGGCGAGCAGGCGGCGCTGGCGGTGTGCGAGCGGACCGGGGTCTTCACCCTAGGGGAGTCGCTGGGCGGGGTGGAGTCCCTCATCGAGCACCCGCACCGGATGACGCACGCCTCGGTGGCCGGCTCCGAGCTCGAGGTGCCGGGCGACCTGGTGCGGCTCTCGGTGGGCATCGAGTCGGCGGACGACCTGATCGCGGACCTGAACCAGGCGCTCGGCTGAACTGTGCGGGCCGTCAGCCGCGGCCGTCGCCGGTGACCGGCGTCGGGTCCAGCAGGTCGGTGTTCAGGCAGCCGGCCATGGTGGGCTGCTGCGCCGCGGCGGCGGCCTGGGTCACGGTGTCGGCGGTCACGGTGTCGGCGGTTCCGGTCTCGCGCGGCGCGGCTGCGTCGGGTAGCGCGGCTGCGTCGGGTGGGGTTGCGGGCTCGTACCCGGCCACCGCCACCCCGACCGGCTCCGCGACCACCCAGTCCTGCCCGCCGGGGCACGTCTGCTCGCCGGCACCGGGGCGCACCGCGCCGGCCGTGACCGCGGCGGTGGTGGCCAGCACCGCAAGGGCGGCCAGCACCGCATTGCGTGCCAGGCGAGGGGAGGGTCGGATCTCGGCCATCCCCACCACGGTAACCCCGCAACCTGTGGGCCGCCCGCGGAGCCGGACCGGCGGCCAGCTCGGTGGCTGAGCCGCTCAGATCGTCAGATCGGCGGCAACTGGGCAAGGGTCCGCAGCGCGTTCTGCATGGCCCGGTCCAGCTCGACGACCCGTACCCCGTTGCTGGCCCAGCCGCAGCCGCTCGCATCCATGGCGATGTCCACCCGCTCGACCACCCCCGACACGACCACGACCAGCCGTTTCGACGAGGGGCAGCCGGCGGCGGTGGCCCTGCGGGTCGGCGCGCTGTCCAGCTCGGCGGCAAGCAGCCGGGCCTCCTCGCCGACGACCTCGCCGACCGTGGCGGCCACCCCCTTCGGACACACCACGATCCGCATGCCGGTGAAGCCCACCAGCCGCCGGTCCAGCCCGGCGCCCTCGTTGCGCACGGTCGGGTCGAGTCCCGCGCAGGACAGCAGCGCCGGCTCGGGGCCCTGCCCGGGCCGCCCGGTGAGCACCTGCGCCAGCAGGTCACGCCCGGCCGACACGGTACGGACGCCGTTGGTCACCCGCCCGCAGCCGCCGGGCAGCGCGAGCAGGGTGAGCGTGCGGTCGCCGCCCACCACCCGCAGCACGAACGGCGTCACCGTCTCCCGGCTGCACACATCTGAGCTGCTGGCCACCCGGGCCGCGTTGAAGGCCGCCACGAACTGCACGCCCGCCCGCGCCTCGACCAGCTTCGCGTCCGACCGTGATCCGTCGGAGGAGTACCGGCACAGGTACGTCCTCGCCGGCGTGATCGGCACGATGTCGGCCTCCAGCCCGAGCCCGGAGTTGGACACCCGCGCCGGCAGCCGGGTCGGGCACTGCCGCGCCGCCTCGGCCGGGTCGGGTCCGCCGCCGAGCGCCCGCAGCACCGGCACGACCAGCGCCACGAGCAGCACGGCGACCACCCAGCCGGTGATGCGGCGGCGTCGGCGGATCCGGGCGGCCCGCACCGCGACCGCCGGCAGCGGCACCGGAGCGTCCACTGTGGACAGTGCCGCGGCGAGCTCGGGCATCGGCACCAGCGGCCGACTGCGGGCCACCGCCCGGTCCGACAGCCCCAGCAGCTCCACCATCTCCGGCTCGGACCGGCCCTCGGCGTCCATCAGCGCCACCGACCGCTGCCGCGGCGTCATCGCGGCGAGCTCGGCGGCCACCGGGTCCGCCACCGGGCCCGCTCCGGTCGACGGCTCCGCCAGGGCCACCTGGTCGGCGAGTGCCGCGGGCTCGGACCCCGCCGCGACCGGCCCGGCCCGGGCCCCGGCCGGCTGGCCCGCCCCGCGCGTCCCCGCCCGGTCCGTGCCTGCCCGGCCCGTCCCCGCTCGGCCCGTGCCTGCCCGGTCCGTCCCTGCCCGGTCCGTCCCTGCCCGGTCCGTCCCCGCTCGCCCCGCTCGGCCCGTGCCTGCCCGGTCCGTCCCCGCTCGGCTCGTCCCCGCTCGGCCCGTCCCCGCTCGGCCCGTCCCCGCCGGGGCCGCCTCCGGCGCCGGCGCGGCGTACCGCCGGTAGCGGCGGTGCCACCACTCGCCGTAGACCTCGAACAGCACCCGGCGCAGCGCCCCGCCCGGCTCCTCCTCGTGCAGCCGCCGCCAACCGAGCAGGGCCCGCGCCAGCGCCACCTCGGTCAGTTCCCGGCCGCGGGCCCGATCCCCGGTGAGCAGCGTGGCCAGCCTGGCCAACCGGCCGGACTCGGCCGCCACGATCTGCCCGAACGCGGAGTCGTCCACCTGCACATCACATCGCGAACGCAGCCGCTCCGTAAGAGCGTCGCCGAGTTGTTACGAGATCCTCAGGAACCCCGCTACGACGCCGCGCGCCGCCCCCGCCGCGCCCGCAGGTAGTCGCTGACCACGTACTCGCCCAGGCGCTCCGGATCGGGGGAGAACACCCGCCCGCCGTTGCGCCGGGCCAGCCGTTCCACGAACCGCACCAGCGCCGGCTCGGTGTCCAGCATGAATACGTTGATGGTGGCGCCGCGCCGGGTGCAGCGGTCCACCTCGGCCAGGGTCAGCGCCACCGTCTCCGCCATCGGCGGCCAGGCGAACACGGCCTGCCCGTCGCGGGCCAGGTGCGCGGTCGGCTCGCCGTCGGTCACCACCAGGATCACCGGCTCGGAGTCCGGGTGCGCGACCAGGTGCCGCTGGGCGAGCATCAGCCCGTGCTGCAGGTTGGTGCCCTGCACCATGTCCCAGGACAGCTCGGCCAGCTCGCTCACCTTGAGCACGCGGGCGTAGTTGGAGAAGCCGATGATCGAGATGGCGTCCTGCGGGTACCGCGTGGTGACCAGGCTGTGCAGCGCCAGCGCGGTCGCCTTGGCCGCGCCCCAGGTGCCGCGCAGCGCCATCGAGTACGACAGGTCCACCAGCAGCGCCACCGCCGCGGAGGTGCGCCGTTCGGTCTCCATCACCTCGAAGTCGTCCACCGCGAGCTTCACCGGCTCGCCCGGCGGCCGCCGACCACCCCGCAGCACAGCGTTCTTCACCGTGCGCACCACGTCCAGCGGCTGCTCGTCGCCGTACACCCACGGCCGGCTCGACCCGATCAGCTCCCCCGCCGCGCCCGCGTCGGTCACGTCGTGCTCGCCGCGCCCGCTGGAGTCCAGCTCGGCGAACACCCGGCGCAGCGCGGTGGCCCCGATCCGGCGGATGGCACGCGGGGTGAGCTGCATCCGGCCGCCGGACCGGTTCAGGTACCCCTGCCGCTCCAGCTCCCGCTCGATCCGGCGCAGCGCGGCCAGGTCGTCCACCGCCTGCCGGCCGAGCAGCCGCTCTACCAGCTCGGGGTCGACGTCGTCCAGGGAGGCGCCCGCGTACTGCTGGTCCAGCATGGCGTCCAGCTCGTCCAGGTCGGCCAGGTCCTGCAGCGCGGAGGTGGCGTCGCCCATGCCCAGCGGCCGGTCGCCGGACACCTCGTCGCGGCCACCCCAGCGCAGGTCGGGGCGGGCGGTGCGCAGCAGGTCGCCGAGCCGGGACATCTCGGCCGCCATGCCGACGTCGCCGAAGGCGGTGTTCACCAGGTCGGACAGCTCCTGGCGCTGCCCCTCGGACAGCGAGTCCAGCAGCCGCTGCGCCGCTGCGGCGCGCCGGGCCAGCGAGTCGATCAGCTCGTCGATGTCCCCCGGGTTCTCCGGGAAGAACTCCCCGTGCTTGGCCATGAAGTCGGCGAACTGCTCCGGGGTGTGCCGGCCGCGGGCGTGGTCGTCCAGCATCTGGTTCAGGTCGGCAAGCATGTCCCGTACCCGCTGCAGGTCCTGCGGGGTGGCTCCCTCCAGGGCCTGCTTCATGCCGCGGAACTGGCTGTCCAGCACCTCCCGGCGCAGCAGGTCGCGGATCTCCTCGTACTTCGCGGCCGCCTCCGGTGAGCGCCACGGGTACTCGGCGAGCTGGCGGACCGCACGGGCGGGGTCGTTCGGCAGCGCGTCCAGCTCGGACTCGGCCAGCCGGGCGGCGTCGGACGGGTCGGGGAACAACGTCCGGCGCTCGGCGGACACCGCCTCGTCCAGCAGCCGCTTGATCCGCTCCAGGGTGCCGTCCAGCCGGCCACGGTGCCGGGCCGCGCGCTGCTGCTGGCGCAGCCGTCGGCGCAGCCCGTCCAGCCCGCGCAGGCCGTCCGCGCCCTGCCGCATCAGCCGGCGCAGCGCCTCACCGGGACTGGAGCCGGCGATCACGTCGTCGCCGATCTCGTCCAGCGCATGCCGCACGTCGTACGGCGGCTCCAGCGGGTCCCGCCCGCCGCGCCAGGCGCCGTACCGCCATCCAGGGCCGCGCATGTCAGCTCCCGCCGTACACCGAGCGACCGCCGTGGCTGTCATCCTTGGACAGCCGGCGGTTCAGGTACAGGCCCTCGAGCGCGAACTCCACCGCGGCCGCGGCCATCCCCGGATCCTCGGCGCCGCCACCGCTCTCCAGCCGGGCCACCACCGCGGACAGCCCGGCGAACGGGCCGACCTGGCGCAGCAGCTCCGCGGCCGGCACCAGGTCCCCGGTCTCCACCGTGCCGCCCTCGTCGAACTTGCGCTGCAGCGGGGCCAGGTCCACCCCGGCCAGCCGGGCCCGGAAGGTCTCCGCGGTGGCCCGCCGCAGCAGGTGGGCCAGCAACTCCAGCTCGCGGTCCTCGTCGGCGTCCTCGAACTCGACCTTGCCGCGGCTGGCCGGCACCACCGACGGCAGGTCGGCCGTCCGGGCCACCGCAAGCGGCTCGCCGACGACCGCCGCGCGGCGCACCGCCGAGGCGGCCACCGTCTCCACCGCCGCGATCGCGAACCGGGCGCTCACCCCGGACCGCTGGTCCACCGCCGGCGCCTCGCGCACCGCCCGGGTGTAGCGGGCGATCACCTCGATCAGGTGCTCGGGCACCACCGGCGCCGGATGGGTGGCGTCGGCGTCCCAGATCACCCGCGCCTCCTGCCGGACCAGCGCGATCTCGTCGGTCAGGTCCAGCGGGTAGTGGGTGCGCACCTCGGCCCCGAACCGGTCCTTCAGCGGCGTGATGATGCGGCCGCGGTTGGTGTAGTCCTCGGGGTTGGCCGACGCGATCAGGATCAGGTCCAGCGGCAGCCGCAGCGTGTAGCCACGGATCTGGATGTCCCGCTCCTCCAGTACGTTCAGCAGCGCCACCTGGATCCGCTCGGCCAGGTCGGGCAGCTCGTTCACGCTGAAGATGCCGCGGTTGGTGCGCGGGATCAGCCCGTAGTGCACCGTCTCGGGGTCGCCCAGGGTGCGGCCCTCGGCCACCTTGATCGGGTCCACGTCGCCGATCAGGTCGCCGACGGATGTGTCCGGGGTGGCCAGCTTCTCGCCGTACCGCCGGGACCGGTGCAGCCAGCTCACCGGGGTCGCGTCGCCGCGCTCGGCGGTCACCGCCACGCAGCCGCGGCAGACCGGGGCCAGCGGGTCGTCGTTGATCTCGCAGCCGGCGACCACCGGCACCCACTCGTCGAGCAGGCCGACCGCGGTGCGGATCATTCGGGTCTTGCCCTGCCCGCGCTCGCCGAGCAGGACCATGTCGTGGCCGGCCAGCAGGGCCCGCTCCACCTCGGGCAGCACGGTGTCGTCGAAGCCGACGATGCCGGGGAACGAGGGTTCGCCGGCGGCCAGCCGGGCCAGCAGGTTCTGCCTGATCTCGGTCTTCACCGAACGGCTGGCGTGGCCGGCCCGGCGCAGCTCGCCGAGCGTGGAGATCGCGGGAGGGGTCACGCCCTTGACCGTACGTCGGCCACGCCGTCGCGCGCACCCGCGTTCGGCCGCCTTTGCCGGCCGCGGGTTTCCGCGATGTTTCGGGCCCGGTGCCGGTGCGGCTGCACAACGACGCGATCGACCGCTACTGGTCCGGCGGCTGACCTCCGCCGCCCCGCCGCACCTCGCCCGCGGGATGGCACGTCCCGCCGAACGGGGCCGGGGTGACACCATGTCTGGCGTGGCACTGGTCAGCGTCGACGACGTCCATCGCGCCAGGGCCGTGCTCGAGGGCGCGGTCCGCAGCACCCCGCTGGAACGGTCGCTGATCCTGTGCTCGCTGGTCGGCGGTCCGGTCCTGCTCAAGTGCGAGAACCTGCAGCGCACCGGCTCGTTCAAGATCCGGGGGGCGTACCTGCGCATCGCCCGGCTCACCGAGCGGGAGAAGGCCAACGGGGTGGTGGCCGCCAGCGCGGGCAACCACGCCCAGGGCGTCGCGCTGGCCGCCTCGATGCTGGGCACCACCGCGCACGTGTTCATGCCGTCCGGGGCGCCGCTGCCGAAGGTGTCCGCCACCAAGGGGTACGGCGCCACGGTCAAGCTGGTCGGGCAGACGATCGAGGACGCGCTGGCCGCCGCCCGGCAGTACGCGGACGAGCGCGGCGCGGTGTTCATCCACCCGTTCGACCACCCGGACGTGATCGCCGGGCAGGGCACGGTGGGCCTGGAGATTCTGGAGCAGTGCCCCGAGGTGAAGACGATCGTGGTCGGCATCGGCGGCGGCGGGCTGGTCTCCGGGATCGCCGTCGCGGTCAAGGGCACCAAGCCGGACACCCGGGTCGTGGGCGTGCAGGCCGAAGGCGCCGCCGCGTACCCGGCCTCGCTGGCCGCCGGCCACCCGGTCCGGCTGGACGGGATCGGCACCATGGCCGACGGGATCGCGGTCAACCGGCCGGGCGAGCTCACGTTCGCGCATGTCCGCGACCTGGTGGACGACGTGGCCACGGTGAGTGAAGACGCGCTGTCCCGGGCGCTGCTGCTCTGCCTGGAGCGGGCCAAGCTGGTGGTCGAGCCGGCCGGGGCGGCCGCGGTGGCGGCCGTGCTGGAGCGGCCACGCCAGTTCGAGCCGCCGGTGGTCGCGGTGCTGTCCGGTGGCAACGTGGACCCGGTGCTGCTGCTCAAGGTGATCCAGCACGGCATGGCGTCGGCCGGGCGGTACCTGTCGTTCCGGCTGCGGCTGGCGGACCGGCCGGGTGAGCTGGCCCGGCTGCTGCTCCTGCTCGCCGACCTCGGCGCGAACGTCCTGGATGTGGAGCACCTGCGGACCACCCCCCGGCTGCACCTCGGCGAGGTCGAGGTGGCGCTGTCGGTGGAGACCCGCGGCGAGGAACACTGCGACGCGGTGCTGGGCGCACTGCGTGACGCGGGCCACATCCTCGTCTTCGGCTGAACCGGGCGGTTTGCTATCCGTACTTGGGGTATGTGGTCATTGGAAGTCACGTTAAGTAGTCCATGAGGCCCAAATAGACCGCCCTTTGAGCGCGTCTGGCACCGCGCCTCGAGCGAGGTCGGTCACACTCATGCCAAATGTGCCTGACTTCCCGTTACGGTGGGTGACTGGACTACGCACGGAGGTGATCGCCAGTGTCACGCAGGCCGGTCGTCGGGGTGACCGGATACCACGTCGGACCAAAAGCCGCACGCAAGGCCGGGTTCGGCAGACGTGACCTCGCGGTCTACCCGACGACCTACTTCAGTTGGCTCAACGACCTGCGCATGCTGCCCGTCCCCGTCACGCCGCTCGTCGACGTCGAGGACAGCCTGGACCTCCTCGACGGGGTGGTGCTGTCCGGCGGCCCGGACATCGAGCCCTCCCACTACGGCGCCGAGCGACACCCGGCCGTGCGGGGCGTCTCCGCGGAGCGGGACGAGTTCGAGCTGGCCCTGGCGAAGGCGGCGCTGGCCCGCGGGATACCGATCCTCGGAATCTGCCGAGGCCTGCAGTTGCTGAACGTCGTGTTCGGCGGCACCCTGCACCAGCACCTGCCCGACCTGCCCGGCCTCCTGGTGCACTCCGCGGAGTGGGAGAGCGGTGTGCGCGACCTGTCGAAGCGCTGGGGGCCGACGTTCCACGACGTCGAGGTGTCGTACCCGCTGCTGGCCCGGCTGTCCGGCCGGACGGTGGAGACCAACACGTTCCACCACCAGGCCGCCGACCGGGTCGGCGATGGTCTGACGGTGGCCGCACGCAGTCCCGACGGCGTGGTGGAGGCGCTGGCCGGCACCGACTCGCCGGTGCTCGGCGTGCAGTGGCACCCGGAGATGCACCAGCCGGGGGAGCCGGCCGGCGACGCCCCGTTCCGTTGGCTGGTCAACCGGCTGGCAGCCTGAGGAACGCGTCCTGCGGCCGCCGGTCGGGCCGCCGGTAGAAGGTCAGCCCGATCAGCGCCAGGATGATCGCGAAGACGACCGCCCCGCCGTACGTGCGGGTGGCGACCGCCTCGAGGAGCAGCAGCGCGAAGAGGAACATGGCCGTGATCCGGCCGCCGACGCCGCGCCGCTTCCCCGCACGCCGCGCCTGCAGCCGGGCGAGCGCCGCGGCGAGTTCGGGTGGCATCTCCGGGTCAGTCCCGGGCCCGCCCGCAAAGGCAGGTACGGCACCGGAGCGGCGGCGCTGCGGCTGTGGCGGCGGCGCGGTGCGCAGGCGGGACCATCCGCGGGTGGCCGGCACGCTGGGCGGGTCGTAGCCGCGCGGCAGGCCGACGGTGATCCGGCCGCCCGCGGGCGGCGGTCCGAGCCGGGGCACCACGGCGGTCCGCACCGTCGGGTTGTCGGCCGGCTCGAATCCGGATGCGCCCGGCAGCGTCGGCGGCCCGGTCGGTCCCGTCGGCGGTCCGGTCGGCCGCGCGGTCGGCTCGTCGCCCGGCCGGTCGGTCAGCGGCTCGTACCGTTCGGCAAACTGCCCGTACGCCTCGGCTAACTGCTCGTACGGCCCTGTCGACTCCGGCGCTGCACCCCTCGGCGCTGCCCCGCCCGCCGCTGCCTCGTCCGCGGGTGCCGCCCCGTCCGCTGCCCGGTCGGGGGGCGGCAGTGGCGGCAACGCCAGCGGGTCGGCCGCCGGAGGCGGGACGGCCAGCGCGTCACCGTAGGACTCGCCGTAGCTCGGCACCGGCTCGAGCACCGCGGACAGCGGCTCCCCCCACGTGGGTGCCAGGTCGGCGAGCCGTACCGGCTCCGACAGCGGCCCGAGCGGGTCAGCGAAACGTTGCACGGTTGGACAGCCTGCCAGACCAGGGCCGGGAACGCCCGCCCTACAGGTTGCCGCGGGCGGCCTGCTCGCGCTCGATGGCCTCGAACAGCGCCTTGAAGTTGCCCTTGCCGAAGCCGAGGGAGCCGTGCCGTTCGATCAGCTCGAAGAACACCGTCGGGCGGTCCTGCACCGGCTTGGTGAAGATCTGCAGCAGGTAGCCGTCCTCGTCCCGGTCAGCGAGGATGCGCAGCTCGCGCAGGGTGTCGAGGGGAACCCGGGTGTCGCCGACCCACTCGCCGAGGGTGTCGTAGTAGCTGTCCGGGGTGTCCAGGAACTCCACGCCCATCTCGCGCATCGCCCGGACGGTGGCCACGATGTCGTTGGTGGCCAGCGCGACGTGCTGCACGCCCGGGCCGCCGTAGAACTCCAGGTACTCGTCGATCTGCGACTTCTTCCTGCTGATCGCCGGCTCGTTCAGCGGGAACTTCACCCGGTGGTTGCCGTTGGTGACCACCTTGCTCATCAGCGCGGAGTACTCCGTCGCGATGTCGTCGCCGACGAACTCCTTCATGTTCTCAAAGCCCATGACCTTGTGGTAGAACGCCACCCAGTCGTCCATCCGGCCGAGCTCGACGTTGCCGACGCAGTGGTCGATGGCCTGGAAGTACCGTTTCGGGTGGTGCGTCGGCTTGCCCGCGAACACCGGCCCGGCCGCCACGAACCCGGGCAGGAACGCACCCGCGTACCCCGACCTGTCGATCAGGGTGTGCCGGGTCTCCCCGTACGTGGCGATCGCGGCCAGCCGCACGGTGCCGTGCTCGTCGGTCAGCTCGTACGGCTCCTCCAGCACGGTGGCGCCCTGCGCGGCGGCGTACCGGATCGCCCGGTCCACGTCCGGCACCTCCAGCGCCAGGTCCCACACCCCGTCGCCGTGCTCTGCCACGTGCCGCCCCACGTCGGTGCCGGCACGCACCTCGCCGGTGATGAGGAACCGCGCGCCGCCGGACCGCAGCACATACTGCGCCTGGTCGCGGTGCCCGTTCTCCGGGCCGCGATAGGCCACCACGGTCATCCCGAACGCGACCGAGTAGTAGTGCGCCGCCTGCTTGGCGTTGCCCACCCGGAAGTGCACGTGGTCGAGCGCCCTGACCGGGAACGGGTCGTCGGACTCATCGTGCGCGACGGCGCCGACCAGGGTGTCGACGTCGCCCAGGCTCGCTGTGGTCTCGATCGTCATGACCGAAGCCTCGCCCGCGTGGACAGTCTGTGCAACAGTCGCCTGATCCGCTGTACAACCTGTCCAGCCGATGCGGCGCCGCAGCCGCCGCGGTGGGCAGAATGACCAGCAGACGGCGGCGCAGAGGGGGGACAGCGATGTCCATCGACCGGCTCGACGCCGACCTGATCCGGCTGCTGTCCGCCGAGCCGCGGATCGGCGTGCTGGAGTGCTCACGCCGGCTCGGGATCGCCCGCGGCACCGCGCAGGCACGGCTGGACCGGCTGGTGGCGCGCGGGGTGATCGGCGGCTTCGGTCCGGAGGTGGATCCGGCCGCGCTCGGTTACGGCGTGACCGCGTTCGCCACGCTCGAGATCCGGCAGGGCCGGGGCGCCGCGGTGGCCGAGCACCTGGGCCGGATCCCCGAGCTGCTCGAGATGCACACGATCACCGGCAGCGGGGACATGCTCTGCCGGATCGTGGCACGCTCCAACACCGACCTGCAGCGGGTGATCGACCGGGTGGTCGGCGACCAGGACATCGTCCGGACGTCCAGCCTGATCGTGCTGTCCACCCCGATCCCGTACCGCATCCTGCCGCTGGTGGACGAGGCCTCGTGTGACCGCCGCCCGGGCGGCGGTCAGCCGGTATAGGGCCTGGCCTCGAGCACGGTGACCTTGATGGTCGCGCCGGTCGGTGTCTCGTACTGGCGTGTCTCGCCCACCCGGGCGCCGGTCAGCGCCTTGCCCAGCGGGGACTGCGCCGAGTAGACCTCGATGTCGGCGGTCGCGGTCTCTTCGCGGGAGCCGATCAGGAAGGACTCGGACTCCGCGTCGTCGTCGAAGCGGACGGTCACCACCATGCCCGGCCCGGCCACACCGGCCGAGGTCGGCGCGTCGCCCACCCGCGCCGTCTTGAGCAGATCGTCGAGTTGGCGGATCCGGGCCTCCTTCTTGCCCTGCTCCTCGCGAGCCGCGTGGTACCCGCCGTTCTCCTTCAGGTCGCCTTCTTCGCGCCGGTCGTTGATCTCGGCCGCCATGGCCGGCCGGTTGGCGATGAGCTCGTCGTGCTCGGCCTTGAGCCGGTCGTACGACTCCTGGGTCAGCCAGGTGACGTTCGCCGTGTTGTCCGTCATTGGCACGTACTGCTCCTTGCCGATCAGCGTCGAGGATTCATGCAGAACTACGAAAATAACACTGTGCCGGTCGACCGCGCATGCGATGCGCCGTTTCGACTACCCGCCGTACGCGCAGGAAAACACTTCGGCGATGACGGCGGCCCGGCTGACGGGCAGGTCCGCGGTCACCGCGACGTCCCGGCCGCCCGGCGGTACGGCCACCCTGACCCGGCCGACCTCGGCCCCGTCCCGCGACCTGGCCCGCAGCACGCACTCCGCCGCGCGGTCCGGGTGGTCGCGCTGAACGGCGAAGCGCACCGACAGCCGGCCCGCGTCGGTCGCCGTCCAGGTGAGCACGTGGCCCTGGATCGGCGGGTCGCCGAGGTTGCGGTAGCCGAGGTACGCCAGCCCGACGCTGGCGGCCACCACCAGCGCGGCGAGCACGGCGAGCACCGGGCGGGACGGCATCGGCCGGGCCCGGCGGCCGTACCGGGCGGCCGCCCGAGGACTACTCATGCGAACCTCGACGTTCTGTGTCGGTGGGGTGAGCAAGAATCGTCCCACCATCGAGGGTGAGGGGAGACAGGGTGTCCGAGCAGTTGCGGCTGTTGGCGGTGCACGCGCATCCAGACGACGAATCGAGCAAGGGTGCGGCGTCGATGGCGCGGTACGTCGCCGAGGGCGTCGATGTGCTGGTCGCCACCTGCACCGGCGGCGAGCGCGGCGACATCCTCAACCCGGCGATGGACCGGCCCGAGGTCCGGGACCGGATGCCGGAGATCCGCCGGGAGGAGATGGAGCACGCGCGGCGGGTCCTGGGGGTCCGGCAGGAGTGGCTGGGCTTCGTCGACTCGGGCCTGCCCGAGGGCGACCCGCTGCCGCCGCTGCCGGAGGGGTGCTTCGCGTTGCAGCCCCTGGAGGTGGCCTCCGAGCCGCTGGTACGGCTGGTCCGGCGGTTCCGGCCGCACGTGATCACCACCTACGACGAGGACGGGGGGTACCCGCACCCGGACCACATCATGTGCCACAAGGTCTCGGTGGAGGCCTTCGACGCGGCCGGCGACCCGGACCGGTACCCGGGCGCGGGCGAGCCGTGGCAGCCGCTGAAGCTCTACTACAACATGGGCTTCAACCGGGTCCGGATCGTGGCGCTGCACCAGGCGATGCTGGACCACGGGCTGCCCTCGCCGTTCGCGGAGTGGCTGGAGCGCTGGGAAGAGCGCGAGGACCACGCCGACCGGCTCACCACCCGGATACCGTGCGCGGATTACTTCGAACGGCGGGACCAGGCGCTGCTCGCCCACGCCACCCAGATCGACCCGAACGGGTTCTGGTTCTCCATCCCGCTGGCCATCCAGCGCGATGTGTGGCCGACCGACGACTACGAGCTGGCCCGGTCGCTGGTGGACAGCACCACCCCCGAGGACGACCTCTTCGCGGGGGTACGCGAGAGAATCACCGCGTGACTGCGATCGATCTGCTGGCCGGCCCGGAGTCCGACAAGGCCGGGCCGCTCGGGCTGCTGACCATCGTCGCGCTGGGCGTCGCCGTCTACTTCCTGTACCGGTCGATGGTCCGGCACATCAAGAAGGTGCCCGCCTCCTTCGACCGGCCGGAGGACGACACCGGGCCGCCGGCCGAGCCTGGCGGCGCACCGGGGCGGCCCGACCCGACGGGGCAGGCCGGTCCGGCGGGGCGGGCGGGTCCGGCGGGCCAGGCCGATACGCGGGGCCAGGCCGATACGCGGGGCCAGGCCGATACGCGGGGCCAGGCCGATACGCACCGGACGACCGGGCGCACCTCCGAGCCGCCGGTGCAGTGACCGCCTGGCGGACGGCGGCCCTTGTCGTCAGGTACGTCGTCAGGAACGCCGCCGGGGCGGCCGGATGAGCGGGGACCGGGCCGCGATCGAGGCGTACTTCCGGGCCATCGGCCAGACGACCCGGATCGGCCGGGAGGCGGCGCCGGACGGGCCGTGCCTGGAGGTCGACGCCTGCCGGGTGGGGTGGTTCCGGGCGCGCGCCACGCACCTGCACACAAGGCTGCCGGCCGGCTCGCACGCGGCGGCTGCGCACGGCGGCCTGCAGGACTCCGTGCCGCGCTCCGGCCTGCTCGGGCTGCACACAAGGCTGGCCGAGGTCGGGCCGGCGTCCTGGGAGGATCCGTCGCTGGCCCAGGTCTGGCTGCGCCGCGCGGACTACGTGGTGCCGCGCGCCGATGTCGGGGTGTTCACCCTCGGCGCGATGCCGCGCGATCCCGCGCAGGCGGCCGCCCTGGACGCGCTGGCCGAGGTCGCGGTCCGCGCCTGCGCCGGCCGTCCGCGGCCGACCCGGGAGGTGTCCCGGGCGGTGGCCGGGATGGCCCCGCCGCAGTGGCTGCGGCTGGTCGGCCCCACCGGGCGGATCCTGCTGCGCTGGGACGCCAGCCGGATCGACGCCGTGCCGGCCGGGCGGCCCGCGGTGGACCCGGAGCGGGCGCGGCACGAGCTGGCCCGGCGGTTTCTGCGCTGGCACGGGCCGGCGAGCGAACGGCAGTTCGCCAAGTGGGCGGGGGTGCCGCGGACGGACGCCGCGCAGACCTGGCAGGCGCTGCGGCCGGAGCTGGTACCGGTCTCGCTCGCCGGTCGGGCCCGGTGGCTGCTGGCGGTGGACGAGCCGGCGCTGCGCGGCGCGACCGCGCCGGGCGCGGTCCGGCTGCTGCCGATCGGCGACCCGTACCTGCAGCTCGACGTGCCGATGCTCACCGAGGCGGCGCCCACCGGCGCGGCCGCCGCCAGCCTGGCCGACCGCACCGACGACCGCCGCCTGCTGAACAGCCTCACCGGCCGCATCCTGCTCGACGGCCAGCTCGTCGGCGCCTGGGGACGCCGCGGCACCCAGGTCACGCTCGCGCTGTGGGACACCGGCGGGGCGACGGAGCGGATCGACGCCGAGGCCGCCCGGCTCGCCGGTCCGCTGGGCGCCACCCCGAGCATCCGCTGGCTCACCTGAACGCTCTCCACGTGCTCACCCGACCGCTTCCACGTCCTCAGCTGACCGTTCTCACGTCCTCACCCGACCGTTCTCCACGTCCTCACCTGACCGTGCTCCCACGTCGCCGTCCCATCAGCGAAGAGGGGGGCGCCGCGCCCGTGGTCGGCCGTGCACCCGTACGGTGCGTAACGCCTGAGCCGTCCGGGGGCAAGGAAGGGATGTGACCGGTGTCGTGAGTGCGGCGCTCGAACCGAGCGTGGTGCGCGAGGCCGGCCGCGACCAGATCGCCTTCGAATCCTTCTACCGCGGCACGGTGGACGACGTGATCGGCTTCTTCACCCGGCGGGTGATCGACCCGCATGTGGTGGCCGACCTGACCGCCGAGGTGTACGTCGCGGTGCTCGCCTCCGCGCACACCTACTCCGCGTCCCGGGGCAGCCCGCGGGCCTGGCTGTTCGGCATCGCCCGGCACGTGCTGTCCGCGCACCGCCGTTCCGACCTGGCCGACCGGGACAAGCGGCGCCGGATCGAGGGCCGGCGGTTGCTGGACGACGCCGACGTGGACCGCATGGTGGAGCGGATCGACGCGCAGCAGAGCGGCCGCCGGCTGTACGCCGCGCTGGCCGCGCTGCCGGACGGGGAGCGGGCAATCTTCGAGCTGGTCGCACTGGACGGCCTGGTGCCGGCCGAGGCGGCCGCCGTGCTGGGCATCAGGGCCGCCACCGGCCGGGTTCGGCTGCACCGGGCCCGCCGCACCCTGCGGGCCGCGCTGGCCGACCTCGATCCCGCCGTGGCGGAGCGGCTCGCCGCGTTCACCGAACCAGGGGAGGCGCTGTGACGGACGGTGCCGTGATCCGGTTCGAGGACCGGCTGCTGGCAGAGCTGATGCCGCTGGTCGGCTCGGTGCGGCCGGGCGACGCGCCGGTGCCGCTGCGGTCGCGCCCGGAGCCGCTGCTGCGCCTGTCCGGCTACCGGCTGGCCCCGCCAAGGCGCCGGATCGCCGCGCTGCTCGGGGTGCTGCTGCTCGTGCTGGCCGGGCTCGGCGTGGGGGTCGCGCTGTGGCCGCGCCGGCTCGCCACTCCCGCCTACGCCGTGGAGGACCAGTCGGACGGCAGCGTGCTGGTGACCGTCAACGACCTGTCCGACCCGGCCGGCCTGCAGAGCGCCCTGGCCGCGCACCACGTCCGGGCCGCCGTGCTGGTGATCGCCCCCGGCGCCCCGCCGTGCACCGAGCCGATGTCGAGCGTGGCGGCCCCCGGGGCGATCCAGGGCCGCCCGGACCACCCCAACGTGCTGGCGATCCGGCCGGACCTGCTGCCGCCGGGCACCACAGCGGTGCTCGGCCTGGTCCGCGTCGGCCCCGGCGCGGCCGGCGGGGGTGACCAGTTCGTCACGCTCTCGACGGTGGTACGCGGGCCGGCACCGCGCTGCTTCCCCGGCGCGGTGCCGGATCCCGGTCCCCACTAGTTGATGTGGATGTGCGTCACGGTCACCCGCACGGAGAAGATCGCCGAGGTCCAGCGGTTGAGCCACTGCTGGTGGCCGTAGCCGTTGTACGACCAGTTGAAGTACCCGACGTTGTTGCCGGAGTCGACCTCGTACACGCTGTAGATCAACACGTTGGCATCGCCGGCATCGGCGAAGCAGACCAGCGGCGGGTAGTTGCGGACGACCCAGTACGGGTTCGGGTCGGTGCAGGAGATCCGGCGCAGGTACGTCTGCACGGTGCCGCCGCCGGTCCCCGCACCGGTGCCGGCCGGTGGCGTGGCCGCCGGTGGCGTGGCTGCCGCGCGGATGGCGGCGGCCTGCTCGGACGATCCGGTCCAGGTCTGGGTCACGGTGCCGGTGGCGGCGTCGATCCACAGCAGGGTGACCGACTTTGGGGTCGTGGCCGACGCCTGCCCGGCCGTGGTTGCGGCCGGTACGGCGGTCGCCGTCCCGACTAACGCGGCTGCCAGCGTGCAGATCACACCGGCGAACATCGCAATGCGGCGCATGTCCCACCTTTCGTTGCCCGACGGCGCCCATCGTGGCAGGCGCGCGCACCGTCCGGGCAGGTGTTACCCGGGGCTCCCCCCGGTCGGGTCGTACCTGTCGCCCGAACGGGCAAGGATGTAGGTATGACGAACCGGCTGGCCGACGCCACCTCGCCCTACCTGCTCCAGCACGCCGACAACCCGGTCGACTGGTGGCCGTGGTCCGCCGGGGCGTTCGAGGAGGCGCGGCGGCGCGACGTGCCGGTGCTGCTGTCCGTGGGGTACGCCGCCTGCCACTGGTGCCACGTGATGGCGCACGAGTCGTTCGAGGATGAGGAGACCGCGGCGCTGATGAACGAGCGGTTCGTCAGCATCAAGGTGGACCGCGAGGAGCGCCCGGACGTCGACGCCGTCTACATGACCGCCACCCAGGCGCTGACCGGCTCCGGCGGCTGGCCGATGACCGCGTTCTGCACTACCGATGGCAAGCCGTTCTACTGCGGCACGTACTTCCCGCCCACCGCGCGGCACAGCCTCCCGTCGTTCCGGCAGCTCCTGCTGGCCATCTCCGACGCCTGGCGGGACCGCCGCGCGGACCTGCTCAAGAGCGGGCAGTCCGTCGTGGACGCCGTCGCGTCGATGGCCGCGCCGAAGCCGGAGGGTGAGGTCGAGCCGCTGACCGAGAAGCTGCTGGACGAGGCCGCCGCCGAACTCGCCCGCGGCTTCGACGACGTGCACGGCGGCTTCGCCGGGGCGCCGAAGTTCCCGCCGTCGATGGTGCTGGAGTTCCTGCTGCGGCAGTACGTCCGGAGCGCAGACCCCGAGTCGCTACGGATCGTGCAGCGCACCGCCGAGGGGATGGCCCGGGGCGGCATCTACGACCAGCTCGCCGGCGGTTTCGCGCGGTACTCGGTGGACGCCGGGTGGGTGGTGCCGCACTTCGAGAAGATGCTGTACGACAACGCCCTGCTGCTGCGGGTCTACCTGCACCTGTGGCGGGAGACCCGGTCGCCGCTCGCGCTGCGGGTCGCCACCGAGACCGCCGACTTCCTGATCCGCGACCTGGGCACCGCGCAGGGCGGCTTCGCCTCCGCGCTGGACGCCGACACCGACGGGGTCGAGGGCCTGACGTATGTCTGGACGCCGCAGCAGCTCGCCGAGGTGCTCGGCCCACAGGACGGTGCGTGGGCGGCCGAGCTGCTCGCCGTCACCCCGCAGGGCACGTTCGAGCACGGCGCGTCCACGCTGCAGCTCCCCGCGGACCCGGACGACCCGGACCGCTGGCAGGCGGTACGGGGCCGGCTGCTGGACGCCCGCCGGGAACGCCCGCAGCCGGCCCGCGACGACAAGGTGGTCGCCGCGTGGAACGGCCTGGCGATCGCCGCCCTGGCCGAGGTCGGCGCGCTGCTCGCCGTACCGTCCTATGTGGACAGTGCGGTGGCCGCGGCCGAGCTGCTGCTGGACGTGCACCTGGTGGACGGCCGGCTGCGGCGCACCTCCCGGGACGGTCGGGTCGGCCCGCACCCCGGGGTGCTGGAGGACTACGGGAACGTGGCCGAGGCGCTGGCCGTACTGCACCAGGTCACCGGCCAGGCGCGGTGGCTGGCCGCGGCGCAGAGCCTGCTGGAGGTGGTGACGGCGCACTTCGGCGACGGTGCCGGCGGGTTCTACGACACCGCGGACGACGCCGAGCAACTGGTTGCGCGTCCGGCCGACCCGGCGGACAACGCCGCTCCGTCGGGCTCGTCCGCGGCCGCCGGCGCGCTGCTGACCACCGCGGCGTTGACCGGGTCGGCGCAGTACCGGGATGCGGCCGAGGCGGCGCTGGCGGTGGTGGGCTGGATCGCGGCGCGGCAGCCGCGGTTCTGCGGCTGGGCGATGGCGGTGGCCGAGGCGGCGCTGGCCGGGCCGCTGCAGGTCGCGGTGGTCGGCCCGGACGGGTCCGTCGCGGTGGTCGGCCCGGACGGGTCCGACCGCGGCGCGCTGGCCCTGGTGGCCCGGCTCGGCACGTCACCCGGCGCGGTGGTGGTGGCCGGCGAGCCGGACGCCGAGGGCGTGCCGCTGCTGGCCGACCGCCCGCTGGTGGACGGCGCGGCCGCGGCGTACGTCTGCCGCGGCTTCGTCTGCGACGCGCCCACCACCGACCCCGCCGCGCTGGCCGCAGCCGTCCGCGCCCACGGCACCGCCGGCGGAGCGCCGGGTCAGTAGCGCAGGCCGGTGCCGTAGCGGTAGAGCACCCGGTCCGGGTGGCCGGCCACCGGCACGGTGACCGGCAGCCGGCCGACCGGCTGGGCACCGAACAGCACGTCGGCCACCGCGGTCACCGAGGCGGGCTGCGAGCCGTAGGCGGCAACGAACGCCGGCACCGCGCCGAGGTAGGCGATGTCGTACGGCCCGCCGAGCGCGGCGACCACCACCGGCCGGCCGGTGCCGAGCAGGGCGGCCACCAGCCGGCGCTGCCCGGCGTCGGCCCAGGCGTCGGAGGTGGTGACCACCACAACGTCGGCCGTCCTGGCCGCGGCCACTGCGGCGGCGATGGCGGCCGCACCTGGCGAGTCCCCGGTGACCAGGCGCTGCGGCACGGCGCCGTGCGCGGCAACCCGGGCGGACAGCACCCCGACCTGGCTGGCCCCCCAGCCGGTCACCAGCACCCGCCGGCCGGCCCGCAGCGGCAGCACCCTGCGGTCGTTGCGCACCAGGGTGACCGCCCGCCGGGCCACGTCCGCCATGGTGGCGCGCTGTGCCCGCGTCCCCACCGCGCCGGTCGCGGCGGCCGCGATGGTGTACGGGTGGTCGAACAGCCCGAGCTTCGCCTTCAGCCGCAGGATCCGGGTCACCGACGCGTCCAGCCGGTCGGCGGTGATGGTGCCGCGGCGGACCGCGTCGGTGACCGCCCGCACCGCGGCGCCGAGGTCCGCCGGCATCAGCAACTGGTCGTTGCCGGCCAGCACGGCGCGCACCGCGGCCTGGCCGGGCGGGATGCCGGCCAGCGCGGCGGCGTCCAGCGAGTCGGTGGTGACCACGCCGTCGTACCCGAGGTCATCGCGCAGCAGCCCGGTCACCACCGGCGCGGACAGGCTGGCCGGCGCGCCGGACGGGTCCACCGCCGGCGCCACCACATGCCCGGTCATCACCAGGTCGGCGCCGGCCGCGACGACGGCCCGGAACGGCGCCACGTCGGTCGCCAGGAGCTGTGCCCGCGTCCGCCGGGTGACCGCGACGCCGTGGTCGGTGTTCACCGTCGTACTACCCAGGCCCGGGAAGTGCTTCGCGGTGGCGGCCACCCCGGCCCGCTGGAAACCGCGCACGGCCGCGACGGCGAGGCGGCCCACCGCGTCGGGCCGGTCGCCGAACGCCCGGGGGCCGTCCGCGGTGTTGCGCGGGTTGGTGTTCACGTCCACCACGGGGGCGTCGTCGGTGTTGATGCCGAGGGCGCGCAGTTGCTGCCCGGTGGCGGCCGCGGTGCGTTCGGCGTCGGCGGTGCTGAAAGTGGCGCCCACCGCCAGGTTGCTGGGCGAGCCGGCCACGGGCGCGCCGACCCGGTTGACCGCGCCGCCCTCCTGGTCGGTGCTGACCAGCAGCGGCACCGCGGGACGGTGCGCCATGGCCCGGTGCTGCAGGCCGTTGGACAGCCCGGCGATCTGCACCGGCCTGGCGAGGTTGCCGGCCCAGTCGAAGTAGATGACGCCGCCGAGGCGGTACCGGTCGATCAGCTCGGCACCGTTGCGTACGCCGTACCTGGCCCGGTTCCGGGCCGTGTACGCGGCGTTCGTCGTCGTCGCGGTGTCGCCGTACACGTACGTCACGAAGAGCTGGCCGATCTTGTCGGCGACGCTCATCTGCGCGAGTACGGCACGGACCTGCGCATCCAGCGGCGCCGCGGCGGCCGGGGGGACCGGCTCGCTGCCCGACGGCCGGCCCGGGGTCGGGCTCGCGGCCGGTCCGGGCGGCCCCTGCGCAGGGCCGCCGGACAGGCCCGCACAGCCCGGCAGCGCGCAGGCGGACAGCAGCGCCACGGCGAGCAGAAGGGTCGTCCGCAGCGCCCGGTTCGGTTCCCGAACCTGCACCGGGTCCTCCGCTCGGTCGAGCCGGCTGCCGCGTGGCGAACGCTAGGTCCGCCCGTCTGGGGCGTCAAGGCACGGCACGTCCTGGCACAATACCGACAAGCGGTATATTCTTCGCGACATGGACGGTGCGGGGTTGCGAGTCGTCTACGGTCCGATGCTGTCGGTGGCCGCGGATCTGACCGGCGTGGCGCGCGGGCTCGGCGATGTGGCCGGGTCGGTCGGCGGGATCGAGGTCGGCGACCTGCCGCCGAAGACCGGAGCCGCCCTGGAGTCGGCGCTCGCCGCGTGGCCGGCAGCGATCCGGAGGCTCGCCGCCAGCATGCACTCCACCGGCGACGGGCTCCGTGGCGCGGTGCAGACCTACGGCGGCACCGACGGCAACATCGCGGCCAGCACCACGGCCGGTGGCCCGTACGACGCGGCCGGCAGCCCGGCCAGGCTCGGCCCGCACCTCGACGTACCGACCCTGAGCCAGCGGCCGCCGGGAGGCACTGATGGGTGAGCAGGGGCCGGAGGGGCTGCCCTGGCCGGAGGGCGAGCCGGGCGCGCTGCAGGCCGCCGCGGCGGGCACCCGTCGGATCGGGCAGCGGCTGTCCACCGCGGCGTCCGCGGTCAACGGCGGCCGGCAGGTGTGGGGCTGGTCCGGCAACGCCGCCGCCGCTTACCAGGGGATGATCAACGCGCAGCAGGCGTCGATCGCCGGCGCCGCCGAGGTCTACGGCTCGGTGGCCGCCGCGCTGACCGCGCTCGGCGCGTTGCTGGACGACGCGCAGACCGAGATCCGCGCGCTCGGCCGCAGGGTGAGGGCCGCCCGGGAGGAGGCCGAGCGGCTGCGCACGGCGGCCGGGCAGGCCAGGGCGCGGGCGGCCGCCACCAACGCGTTCACGCCGCTCGGCGTGGCCGTCTCCGCGCAGGCGGACGCGCTCGCGGCGGAGGCGGCGGCCGGGGCGGCGCAGGCGGAGTACGAGCGGATCCGGACGGCCGCCGAGAAGAAGGCGCAGGGACTGGTCGAGGAGTGCCGGGCGGCCGACGCGGCCACCGCGGGGGAGGTCGGGGAGGCCAGGGTGGCGGCCACCGCCGGCCCGGGCGGCCTACCCGCGGCGCCGGACCGGGTGGACATCGACCCCGCGGCGCTGGCCTGGACATACGCCGTGCACCTGCGCTTCCACCCGGACGAGAAGATCCTCCCGGCTGACCTGGAGAGGGCACTGCGGGACGGGGTGCTCAGGCGGCACCCGGACGGCAGCTACTACATCGACCTGCCGGCGAACCTGCGCGCCGGCGTCAACGCGCCCGTCACGTACAACATCGTCCAGCGGGACGGCAGGACGTACATCGTCTACCGCGTCTTCTACGGCGACAACAACAAGGGGCCGGACGACCACGCGGGCGACCTGGAACTGTTCTCGGTCGAACTGGGCCGCGACGGCAGGCCGGCCGCGGCGCTGTACTACAGCCATGGCGCGCCGTTCCGGATCCCGTGGGACAAGGTGCCGAAGGAGGGCGGGCACCCGATCGAGTACGTGGCCTCGGGCAGCCACGCCGGGTACCCGGACGCCGGGCACCACCAGATCGGCGGCACCCACATCGGGCCGGTCGGCGTGCACACCGCCACCGACCAGACCGCGGACGGCGGCCGCCGCGGCAGCACCGAGAACAACCTGCACCCCGGCCCGGACCGGTACCCGTTCCCGCCGGGCACCCAGATCGGCGGCACCGAGCAGGCCACCGTGCTCGGCCAGAAGGTCGGGGCCAGCCCGCTGGCGCCGAACACCGGCGCAAACACCGAGCCGTTCCCGGTGGGTTCGCATCCGCAGAACGGCACGCCGCCGGGGGGCGACGGGATCGACGGCATCCCGCGGGACATCCTCGACACCGGCAAGGATGCGGTCGGGGAGGTGAAGGACTTCGTCGGCGGCATCCTCTGACACCGTTCCGGCCGCAGATCCGGCGGCGCTACCGGTGGTCGACCAGATCCGCGCCGGCCCGGGCCGCCCTGCACCCGGATCCGGCCGGACACCCGCAGCCGCCGGACACCCGCACCCCTTGCGCCGCATGGCGGGCGTTCGCCCTCGGGGAACATCCGGCCGCGGAGAGCCGTATCGGTGTTAGCGTGTCATCACTGTAACGATGTAATCGTTCGGAGGATGACATGCGACGTGGATACGGCCGCTCCGGCGGCTGGCAGCAGGCAGACCTGCCACCGGCCGACGACGCGGCGAGTTGGCTGGCCGGGCGGCTGCCCGAGGGGCTGTTCACCGAGGCGCCCGAGGTGACGATCGACCGGGACGAGATCCTGATCGTCGGGCGGATCCCCGCGCCGGAGGGCGTCGAGTCCGGCGAGGCCGGGTCGGCGGCCGCGGCGGAGGCCGGCCGGATCGCGCGCTTCCGGGAGGAGACCCGGGACGAGCGCATCGGGGTGGCGCAGCAGGCCGAGCGGCGGTACCAGCGCAAGGTGTCCTGGGGCGTGCAGTGCGGCGACACCCGGGAGCTGTTCACCACGCTGTCCGCGCCGGTGATGACGCGCCTCCGGCAGTCGCAGCGGCAGGTGCTCGACACCCTGGTCGACTCCGGCGTGGCCCGGTCCCGGTCCGAGGCGCTGGTCTGGTGCGTCCGGCTGGTCGGTGAGCACGCCGAGTCCTGGCTGGCCGAGTTGCGGCAGGCGATGGAGCAGGTCGAGGACCTGCGCGCGCGCGGCCCGGAACTGTAGCGTTCCCGCCCACCGGGCCGGCTCACGCGAACACCTCGCTGGCGCTCGGCGCCCGCGTTCGCGTGGCTGCTGTGCTTATTGGTTCGCTCGCAAGCTCGCTCACGGGAACACCTCGCTGGCGCTCGGCGCCCGCGTTCGCGTGGCTGCTGTGCTTATTGGTTCGCTCGCAAGCTCGCTCACGGGAACACCTCGCTGGCGCTCGGCGCCCGCGTTCGCGTGGCTGCGACGCGACGGTTAGGGTGTGCGCAGACGACACCGAAGCGCGACGGTAAGCGCGGAGGAGGGGCTGCCGTGCGGGCCGCACTCTACGAGGGACCGGGCAACATCAGGGTCGAGCAGGTCCCCGACCCGGAGATCATGCTCGACACCGATGCCCTGGTCCGGGTCACCCACGCGGCGATCAGCGGCAACGACCTGTGGTCCTACCGGGGGTACGGCCAGCGCTCGCCCGGCTCGCGGATCGGCCGGGAGTTCATCGGGGTGGTCGAGGAGGTCGGCGACGAGGTCCGCGCGGTGCGCCCCGGCGACGCGGTGATCGCCCCGTCGGCGTTCTCCGACGGCACCTGTGAGTACTGCCTGCGCGGCCTGCACACCTCCTGCGTGGACGGCGGGGTGTGGGCCGAGCCGGGCCATGACGGCGGCCAGGGCGAGGCCGTCCGGGTGCCGCACGCGGACGGCACGCTGGTCGTGGTGCCGCGGTCGCTGGCCGGCTCCTGGGCCCGGCTGCTGCCGCTGTCCGACGTGCTGCCGGCCGGCCACCACGCGGCGGTGAGCGCCGGCGTGGGGTACCGCAAGACGGTGGCCGTGGTGGGTGACGGCGCGGTCGGGCTGTCCGCGGTGCTGGCCAGTCGCCGGCTCGGCGCCGACCGGGTGATCCTGCTCGGGCACCACCCGGAGCGGCTGGAGACCGCGCAGAGCCTCGGTGTCACCGAGGCGGTGTACGGGCGCGGCGACGACACCATCGAGCAGTTCATGAGCGTGTCCGGCGGCGCCGACTGCGTGCTGGAGTGCGTCGGCGCCCAGTCCGCGCTGGACGCCGCCATCAAGATCGCCAAGGACGGCGCCGCGATCGGGTACGTGGGCACCCCGCACCTGGTCGAGGGGCTGGACCTGGAGCTGCTGTTCGGCCGCAACATCCGGCTGGCCGGCGGCGCCAGCCCGGCGCGGGCGTACCTGCCCGAACTGCTCGCCGACGTGCTGTCCGGGACGATCGACGCGAGCGGGCTGTTCGAGCTGAGCGTGCCGCTGCAGGACGTGGCCGACGGGTACGTGGCGATGGACACCCGCAAGGCGCTCAAGGTACACATCGAGGTGTGATCATCCGTGTAGCGGCCGTCGGGCTGGCCTTACTGGCCGCCGCCGGCTGCACCACCACCCCGACCGCGCCGACCGCCGCGCCGACCGCCGCGCCGCCGTCCGGCGCACCGGCCACGACGCCGGCGCCGCGCCCCACGGTCACCCCGCCCGACCCCACCTGCGGCCGGCTCGACATCCGGGTGCTCGGCGTACAGGGCGGCCGCCAGGTGATCGTGGGCACGCATGCGGAGTTCCCCTCGCACGCCGGCCAGTTCGTCCGGGTACGCATCTACGCCATCAACCTGGACGGCACGTTCCACACGTTCCACGCGATGCAGAGCCCGGTGATCGACGCGGACGGCACCAGCACGCCGCCCAACCGTGAGGGCATGCGGATCAAGCGGCAGTCCGAGGAGGTGGTGCTCGGCGGGGAGAACCAGGCGCAGTTCGACCTGTGGTACGACCTGCCGACCTCGGCCCGGCCGGTGACGGTGGTGCTCCGGCAGGACCTGGAGTGCGCCCGCCCGATCCGGCTGCCGGCGATGGTGAACCGGTAGCGGCCGGGAGCGGTGGCGGCCGGGAGCGGTGGCGGCCGGGAGCGGTGGCGGCGCCGGGTCAGTTGGCGAACACCACGAACCAGACCGCGACGTAGTGGCACAGCGCGGCCACGACCGTGCACAGGTGGAACACCTCGTGGAAGCCGAACAGGTGCGGCAGCGGGTCCGGCCAGCGCAGCGCGTACACCACCGCGCCCAGGCTGTACAGCGCGCCGCCGATGGCCAGCAGCACCACGCCGGTCACCCCGACGCCGCGCAGCAGCGGCGGGAACACGAACACGCCGACCCAGCCGAGCGCCAGGTACAGCGGCACCCCGAGGGCGCGCGGCGCGTGCGGCCAGGCCATCTTGAGGATCACCCCGGCCGTCGCGCCGAGCCACACCACCGCCAGCACCACCCGGCCGATGTGCCACGGCAGCCCGAGCAGCGCGAAAGGGGTGTACGTGCCGGCGATCAGCACGAAGATCATGGAGTGGTCCAGCCGCTTCATCACCGAGTGGCCGCGGGTGGACCAGCGGACCCGGTGGTACGTCGCGCTGGTGCTGAACAGGGCGAGCACGCTGACCGCGTACACGGCGGTGGCCAGGCCGGCGCGTTCCCCCCGGACCGCACCCGCGACCGAGATCAGCGCCATGCCGGTGGCCACCGACACCGCGCCGGCCCACACGTGGAGCCAGCCGCGCAGGCGGGGGCGGAGGTCGGCGGCGGGTACGTCGACGATCGCGTTCACGTCGGTCAGGTTACGACACCGTAGGTTACGTTCGGGTGAGCGAGCGACGAACCCGACCGGGACGTGGACTGTCCGGTTCACGCGTACGCTCGAACCCCGTGGGTCCCCGACAGCTCGTCTACTCCCTGTACGAACGCCGGCTGCTCCGCCAGCTCGACGGCAAGCCGATGCCGCGACACGTGGCCGTGATGCTGGACGGCAACCGCCGGTGGGCACGCGAGGCGGGCTTCGAGGACGTCAGCCACGGCCACCGCCGCGGCGCCGAGAAGATCGCGCACCTGTTGAGCTGGTGCCGCGCGGCGCGGATCGACGTGGTGACCCTGTGGCTGCTGTCCACCGACAACCTGTCCCGCCCGGCGGCCGAGCTCGACCCGCTGCTGGAGATCATCGAGGACGTGGTCAACGACCTGGCCGCGGCGCAGGCGCCGTGGCGGGTGCGGGTGGTGGGCGCCCTGGACATTCTGCCGGCCCGGACCGCGCAGGTGCTCAAGGCGGCCGAGGAGCGCACCCTGACCAAGCCCGGCCTGGTGGTGAACGTCGCCGTCGGCTACGGCGGCCGGCAGGAGATCGCCGACGCGGTGCGGTCGCTGCTGTACGAGCAGGCCGGGCGCGGCACCTCGATCGAGGAGCTGGCCGAGGTGCTGGACGTGGACCACATCGCCGAGCACCTGTACACCCGGGGCCAGCCGGACCCGGACCTGGTGATCCGGACCAGCGGTGAGCAGCGGCTGTCCGGCTTCCTGCTGTGGCAGAGCGCGCACTCGGAGTACTACTTCTGCGACACGTACTGGCCGGACTTCCGCCGGGTGGACTTCCTGCGGGCGCTGCGCGACTACGCCCGCCGGCATCGCCGCTACGGCAACTAGGGCGTGTCCCATAGATCTTCAGCGGCGCGTCTGGGCGCCCAACCGGCGGCTGCCCAGACGACGACCGGCGGCGTTCGCACCCCACGAAAACGCTCCGCAAGCTCCGCGCTTCCGCGGGGACCCCGCCGCCTGGATCACCGCCCGCATCCACCAAGATCCACAGGACACACCCTGACCCCGCGCCCGGGTCTGGAAGACTGCGGGGCCATGGACGTCGCCGCCGAGTACCTGCGCCTTGGCCTGCGTTTCGACCGGCTGGAGGAGGGCTTCGTCGACGCCTTCACCGGCGACCCGGCGCTGCGCCGCGAGGTCGAGAACGAGCCGCCGCCGCAGCCGCGGGCGATGGCCGCGCAGGCGCGGGACCTGCTCGCCGCGCTGCCCGAGTCCGGGCTGCCGGCCGACCGGACGGCGTTCCTGAGCGGGCAGCTCGCCGGCCTGGAGCTGTCCGCCCGCAAGTTCGCCGGCGACGACATCAACTTCGTGGAGGAGGTCACCACCTATTTCCAGGTACGGCCCGAGCCGGGCGAGCCGGAGCGGTACGCCCGGGCGCACGCCGAACTGGACGCGCTGCTGCCCGGCGACGGCACGCTGCTGGAGCGGTACGCCGCGTTCCGGCGCCGCGACCAGTGCCCGCCGGAGAAGCTGGAGCCGGCGGTGTGCGCGCTGCACAGCGCGCTGCGCGACCTGGTCCGCTCCGGGTACGGCCTGCCCGAGCAGGAGACCGTCGAGTTCGTGGTGGTCACCGACAAGCCGTGGAGCGGCTTCAACTACTACCTGGGCGGTTACCGGTCCCGGGTCGCGGTGAACTCCGACCTGCCGCAGCGGCTGTCCCACCTGCCGCACCTGGTGGCGCACGAGTCCTATCCCGGGCACCACACCGAGCACTGCCGCAAGGAGCGCGGCCTGGTGCTGCGGGACGGGCACGTCGAGCACCAGATCTTCCTGGTGAACACCCCGGAGTGCCTGATGGCCGAGGGGCTGGCCGACCTCGGCATCGCCGCGTCGGTCGGCAGGCACTGGGGGCCGTGGGCCGCGGAGATCTACGCCGACCTCGGGCTGCCGTTCGACGGGGAGCTCACCGAGCGGGTGCAGGCGGCGCTGCTCGGGCTGGACGCGGTACGCCAGGACGCCGCGCTGCTGCTGCACGACCGGGGGCGCGACCCCGACGAGGTGGTGGCGTACCTGACCCGGTGGCTGCTGACCAGCGAGGAACGGGCCCGGCAGTCGCTGCGGTTCCTGTCCCACCCGCTGTGGCGGGCGTACACCTCGACGTACGTCGAGGGGTACCGGCTGCTGTCGGCGTGGCTGGACGCGCGGCCGGCCGGGCAGCCGCTGGCTGACCGGTTCGTCCGGCTGCTGGACGAGCCGCTGACCCCGGCGGCGGTGCAGGCCGAGCTGGCGTGACCTCCGGCCCCGCTGCCCGACGGGGCACGGCTGGCCGATTCCGGCCCGCAGGCGGCGCTGGGCGCTTACCGTATCGATCATGGCGTTTGACCGGTTGTCCCGCGGTGGTTCGGTCACGCGGCCGCGGGGGAACGCCGCGACCACACCGACGGGGGGTCGCGTCGGGCTCGCCAGGACGCCCGACCGCCCGTACCGTCGGAGGCGGCGGCCCGCACCCAACGGGCCGTCCGGGGAGGTCCCTACGGTGTCGGTTGCTGATCGACGCGAAGCCGGGGGGGCCGGCATCAGCCCCCTGCGCGGCGGGGTCCCCACGCAGGCGCGTGGCGCGTCTTCGTGGGGTGCCTGGCGCTAGGGGAAGGTCCGGACCCTCGAGCGAAGCGGGCGAGGTGCTGCGCCCGCGGGGAGAGCCCATGGCTGCTCGCCGAACCGCAGACGACACCGGCCCTGGCGCGGCCCCGACCCCGCGGCGCACCCGCCCGGAGTCGGCCGCGGCGCCCGGGCCGGCCCGCCGCACCTACGTGCTGGACACCAGCGTGCTGCTGTCCGACCCGGGAGCCCTGTTCCGCTTCGCCGAGCACGAGGTCGTCCTGCCGCTGGTGGTGATCACCGAGCTGGAAGGCAAGCGCCATCACCCCGAGCTCGGCTGGTTCGCCCGGCAGACGCTGCGGATGCTGGACGACCTGCGGGTCAGGCACGGCCGGCTGGACGCCCCCGTTCCGATCGGCGATGACGGCGGCGAGCTGCACGTGGAGCTCAACCACTCCGACCCGGATGTGCTGCCGCATGGCTTCCGGGCCGACACCAACGACGCCCGCATCCTGTCCGTCGCGCTCAACCTGGTCGCCGAGGGCCGCGACGTCACGCTGGTCACCAAGGACATGCCGCTGCGGGTGAAGGCCGCCGCGGTCGGCATCACCGCGGACGAGTACCGCGCGCTGAACGTGGTGCAGACCGGCTGGACCGGGATGGTCGAGCTGGACGTGTCCGCCGAGGACGTGTCCCGGCTGTACGACGGCGACCGGCTGGACCTGCCCGGCGCCGCCGGGCTGCCCTGCCACGCCGGTCTGGTGCTGTCCTCCCCGCGCGGCTCGGCGCTGGCCCGGGTCACCCCGGACAAGCAGGTACGGCTGGTGCGCGGCGACCGGGAGGCGTTCGGGCTGCACGGCCGGTCCGCCGAGCAGCGGATCGCGCTGGACCTGCTGCTCGACCCGGACGTCGGCATCATCTCGATGGGCGGCCGGGCCGGCACCGGCAAGTCCGCGCTGGCCCTGTGCGCGGGGCTGGAGTGCGTGCTGGAGCGGCGGCAGCACAAGAAGGTGGTGGTCTTCCGGCCGCTGTACGCGGTGGGCGGCCAGGAGCTCGGGTACCTGCCCGGCTCCGAGGGCGAGAAGATGGCGCCGTGGGCGCAGGCGGTGTTCGACACGCTGAACGCGCTGGTGTCCCGGGACGTGATCGACGAGGTGCTGGACCGGGGCATGCTCGAGGTGCTCCCGCTGACCCACATCCGCGGCCGGTCGCTGCACGAGGCGTTCGTGATCGTGGACGAGGCGCAGTCGCTGGAGCGGCAGGTGCTGTTGACCGTGCTGTCCCGGCTGGGCACCGGCTCGCGGGTGGTGCTGACCCACGACGTGGCGCAGCGCGACAACCTGCGGGTGGGCCGGCACGACGGGGTGGCCGCGGTGATCGAGACGCTGAAGGGGCACCCGCTGTTCGCGCACGTCACGCTGACCCGGTCCGAGCGCTCCCCGATCGCCGCCCTGGTCACCGAGATGCTGGAGGACATGCCGTTCTGAGCGGCTCCCGGGCCGCCGACGGTCCTGGTGCGGGATAGTTGCCTGCCATGGAGCCGGGGCGGGCGCGCCTGCGGGGCGCCATGTGGGCGTTCCATCTCGCGCTGCCCCTGCTCGGGCTGTGGCTGCTGGTGGCCCGGCCCGCGGCCGACGTGCGCTGGGAGCACCACCCGAGCCATTTCTGGCTGATCGTCGGGGTCGCCGCGCTGAACGTGGCGATAGCGCTGGCCATCGCGCGGGCCGCGCTGCGGCGCACCGACGGGCGGCTGTACCTGGTCGCGTGCGCGTTCCTGGCCGGCGCCGGCTTCCTCGGCCTGCACGCGCTGGCCACTCCGGGGGTGCTGCTGGACGGCCCGAACGAGGGTTTCGCGCTGGCCTCGCCGGTCGGTCTGGCGGTGGCCGCCGTGTTCGCGGTGGCCTCGTCGCTGGACTTCACCCCGCAGCGGTCCGCCGCGCTGCTGCGGCACCGGAACCTGCTGCTCGGCGGCCTGGTCGCGCTGGTGCTCGCCTGGGGCGCCGACTCGCTGCTCGGGCTGCCGCCGTTGTCGGCCGCGCCGGTGCTCGCGGACAACCGCGCCTACCTGCGCGGCCTGGCCGTACCCGCCGTGGCGCTGTACGGGGTCGCCGCGCTGCGGTACTACCTGGTCTACCGGCGGCGGCCTGCCGTGGTGCTGATGTCGGTGCTCACCGCATGGGCGCTGCTGGCCGAGTCGATGATCGCCATGGCGGCGTCCCGCAACTGGCACCTGTCCTGGTGGGAGTGGCACCTGCTGATGGCGGCCGGCTTCGGCCTGGTCGCGTACAGCGCGGAGGTGCAGTACCGCCGGGAGGGCACCGCGGCGGGGCTGTTCGACAGTGTCGGGTCCGAGCACACCGCGCGCCAGATCCGCGCCGAGTACGGCCAGGCGCTGGAACGGCTGGTCGGCGTGATCGAGCGGCACGAGCGCGCCGGCGGCTGGCCGGACGAGCGGCTCGCCGTGGTGACCGCGGGGCTGGCCAGCCGGTTCGGGCTGACCGAGCGGCAGAGCGACGTGCTGGGCCGGGCCGCCGAGGCGCTCGCCGCCGAGCGGGAGCAGATCCGGCATCTGGACGCGCTGGTCGCGGTGGGGGAGTCCGCCCGGGCGATCGAGACCGAGTCCGGGCTGCTGCGCGCCGCGCTGGCCCGGATCGGCGACGGCTTCGGCCGGGACGAGGTACGGATCGGGCTGGTCACCGACGGGCGGCTTGTCTTCCCGGCCGACCTCGGCGGGGCGCCGCCCGACACCGCCGCGGCGCAGCGCGCGCTGGCCACGAAGGCGCCGGTGGAGACGGCCGACGGCTGGGTGCTCCCGCTGCTGGTCAAGGACAACCCGGCCGGGGTGCTGGCGGCGCGGCGCACCCACGGGCGGTACGGCGAGCGGGACCGGCCGGTGCTGGCGTCGCTGGCGTCGCTGCTGTCGGTGACGCTGGAGAACGCCCGGTTGTACCACCAGCTCGACGGCCTGTTCCGGTCGTACCTGTCCCCGGACGTGGCCGCCGCGCTGATCGCCGATCCGGCGCAGGCCGCGCTCGGCGGCGCGGTGGTGGAGGTGACCGCGCTCTTCGCCGATCTGCGCGGCTTCACCACGTTCTCCGAGCGGTCCACGCCGGAGCAGATCGTGGTGCTGCTCAACCGGTACTTCGGCGCCGCGACCCGGTGCATCCTGGCCGAGGGGGGCACCGTCGTGCAGTTCGTAGGGGACGCGCTGATGGCCCTGTTCAACGCGCCGGTGCGGCAGCCGGACCACGCGCTGCGGGCCGGCCGGGCGGCGCTGGCCATGCAGGCCGCAGTGGGCGAGCTGGCGGCGCACGGCTCGCCGTTGTTCCGGGTCGGGATCAACACCGGCCCGGCCCTGGTCGGCAACATCGGCAGCGATCAGCTCCGGAACTTCAACGCGATGGGGGACGCGGTGAACGTCGCGGCCCGGCTGGAGTCGGTGGCGCAGCCCGGCCAGGTGGTGATGGGCGCCTCCACCTACGCCGCCATCGGGCCGGCCGGGCGGGTCAGGCCCCTCGGCGACCTGCAGGTCAAGGGCCGGGAGCAGACTGTGCGGGCGTACCAGCTCCTGGCTATCCGAGAGGTGAAGGGCGAGTGAGCATCGCGGCGAGGGACGAGCGAGCTGCGGGGGCCGCGCGGAAGGGCGGAGCTCGCGTACCGTCTTCGCGGGGTGCAGGTGCGGAGCGCGGCCGGAGCCGGCGTGTTGGCGTGGAGGCCCGGGGCCGGTGTGTGGGCGTGGTGGCTCGGGGCCGGCCTGTCGGCGTGGAGGCGACATGACCGCCGGCGCGCACGGGCCGGCGGTGGACCGGCACGAGTTCCTCGCGCTGCTGTCATTGGAGGAAATCGACGAGCTGCGCCGGCGCGGACGGCGGCGGCATTGGCCCCGCGGCGCCGCCCTGTTCACCGAGGGCGCTCCGTCCGACGTCGTGATCATCCTGCTGTCCGGCCGGGTGAAGGTGTACTCGCTGACCGAGTTCGGCGGCGAGGTGGTGCTGGCCCTGCGCGGCCCTGGCGCGCTGCTCGGCGACCTGGCCGCCATCGACGGCCGGCCGCGGTCCGCCTCGGTGACGGCGTTGGAGCCGGTGGACGCGCTGGTGCTGACCGCCCCGGCCTTCATCGACTACCTGGAGACCACCCCGCGGGTGACCGTGGTGCTGCTGCGGATGCTCACCGGCCGGCTGCGGGACGCGGACCGCAAGCGGGTGGAGTTCGGCGCGCACGACACCGCGGGCCGGGTGGCCCGGCGGCTGGTCGAGCTGGCCGAGCGTTTCGGCGAGCGCGCCGAGGACGGGGTCCGCATCACCGTGCCGTTCACCCAGGACGAGCTCGCCGGCTGGGTCGGCTCCTCTCGCGAGGCGGTCACCAAGGCCCTGTCCCGGCTGCGCGCCCGCGGCTACATCCACACCCAGCGGCGCACCATCACCGTCCTCGACCTCGACGCGCTCCGCCGCCTGTAGCCGCAGGCCGGCCGCCAACCTCATCTTGCGTCGTCACCTTGCGTCGTCCACCGGGTGGCGGCCGTCCGGTCGAGCATTTGGGTGGT
>WNGF01001199.1_pt1 | contig 54435 bp, 51 predicted proteins | sample 5400641 | NCBI WGS metagenome assembly WNGF01 (sample SAMN13153371, study PRJNA577476) | soil metagenome | isolation source: 80 cm soil or saprolite under grassland replicate 2 | place: USA:California | collected 2016-06-15
GCGGCCCAGGGCGGCGCCGCGTTAGCGTTCGTGTCGGCTTCGATCAGCTCGCGCTCGTGCGGCTCGACGTGGGGGGCAATGAGACCGCGATCGGACCACGCGGCGGCATGCGCATCGGCGCGTAGGTAGCGCAGCGTGGTGAGTCGCGTCAGCACACGGTGCGCCGCGGTGGCCGCTGGTGGGTCGGGCGCGGCGTGCATCAGGGTGAAGGCTGGATATCGCTCGCGCGGCAGGCTGGTGGCGGCAGCGATAACACGCGTGGTCGCATCGATCAGCATTGGCAGGCCCGCCGTGCTGTCGGCCCACAGGATGGTGATCGTATCGCCCTGTATGACCGTGAGACGTTCGAGGAGCTCACGGCCGCGGGCGGTCAGCCGGTAGCGGTTTGAGACGCGCGCGAGCATGCCTTGACGGACGTGCTCATCGAGCGCCGTTTGCAAACCGTCGCGCGGTGCGTAGCGCTCGATTGTGGCCAGGTCGTCGAAGGTGATGGGTCCGCCGAGGAGCAGCGCGCGGACGTCGATCAGCACGCCCGCGTTGGGCAAGCCATAGCTGCGGATGACCGCGCGACCCGCGGGGCTGGCGTGGCGATGAACGGCGATGGCCAGGCGGTCAATGTGCGGCGCGACCTCGCGTGCGAACTCGGCCAGGGCCGCTGGTCGAGCTGATCGATCGCGCCGCGTGTGTGCGCGTCGAACTCTAACGTTCGGGGGTGAGTCGGATAACGGGAATCTCGCGATCCGTCTTGGTCTCATAGGCGGCGAAGCCTGGCGATTGCCTGGTGATCCGCTGCCAGGCTTGTGCGCGTTCGGCCCCGCTGAGCGTGACCGGCCGCACCTTCATCTTCTTCGAGCCCATTTCGACCCAGACCTTGTCGGGATGCTTGGCGAGGTTGAAGAACCATGACGGATGCGTGGCAGCGCCACCTTTGGAGCCGACGATCAGCCAGGCATCGTCGCTCTCGCGAAAGTAGGCTACCGTGGACTGGCGCTGCTGGCCCGAACGCGTGCCGGTCGTGGTGAGCAACAGCACTTTCGCATTCTGGAACGGCCGGTTGCGGTAAAAGCGGAACATTGTCAAATTGATGAGCCGCATCAACGGCCCAGGCATGCGAGGAAAATTCGCCCCGTGCGTTCCGCGTGGAGGTATCTGAACGCTCGTTTCGGTTGAGCCCTGCATCGCCACGAGTCTACGCTGCACCCTGAGCGTGCGCCCCGTCATTTCAGGTGGTTGGTGGCTTGCAGCCGCGCTCGCTCTGCTGGTAGGGTGCGCGGCGCCGGCCGCGACGACGCCGATCACCGGGCAGGTCAACGTGGGTGATCAGCGCCTCTTCGTCACCTGCCAGGGCAGCGGTACCCCGTCCGTGGTCCTCGAAGCCGATCTGCGCCGTGCCAGCGACGAATGGTCCGAGGTCCAGCCGGCCGTGGCCACGTTCACGCGCGTGTGCGGCTACGACCGCGGCGGCCTCGGCCACAGCGACAACGCCCCTGCGCCCTTCTCAGGTGCGCAAGCCGTAGACGACCTGCGCATCCTGCTCGCCGCGACGGGAACCCGCCCGCCGCACGTGCTGGTCGGCAACGGGTTCGGCGGCTTGCTCATGCGGCTGTACGCCAGCCGTTATCCGCGCGACGTCGCCGCGTTGGTCCTGCTCGACACCGACGACGAACGCCTGGCAGCGCGCTTCCAGGAGCTCACTCCGCGTGAGAACCGCGAGAGCTATCGGCGCTGGCTGCGTGAAGACCCTGACGGTCAGTCCGTCGCAGCCACGTTTGTCGCGCTCCGTGCGGCGGGGCCGCTGCCTGATGTGCCGGTCATGGTGCTCGCTCATGGGCGCGCGCCTGTCGATGCCGCCGAAGTCGAGGTCTATCAGGACGTCGCCGCCAGCGTGCCGAATGGCCGTTTGATGCGGGCCGAAGACAGCACCGCGCGCGAGATCCCGCGCCTGCAGCCTGGCCTGGTCGTCGACACCATCGCGGCGCTCGTGCGTGCAGCGCCGTCGCAAGCCGGTGGGCCGCCAGAGCCCGGGCTGGCGCTAGCGGTCCTGGTGCTCGGCGCGGGAGCGGTTCTGTTCGGGTTGGTTCAGCGGCGCAGGCGCCCGAGTCGATACACGTAGTTCGCCACGACCAGCGCGGCGACCACCCGTATCAGCAGCACCGAGCCGGCCACCGAGATCACCCGCGCCAGACCGGCGGCTGTCACCAGCATCACAATGGCCAGGAGGATTGGCCAGGTCTCGAGTGGCCGACGGTCGGTCAGGCCGTGCAGCAGTCGCAGCGCCAGCAGGTAGACCGCGACAGGCACGGCGACCATGAATGCCGCCGCGGTCGCGTCGACGGGCGCTTCCACGCTGGCTCGCTGAAGACACGCCGCGCCAATGGTAGCGTCGGGCAGCTACGCTGGCGCCCATGCCGATGCCCACGATGGACTTCGAGGTCTACCTCAATACCAACGCGCCCGCGTCGGAGCGCCAGACGGCGCTAGACGACCTTTTCCACAACGAGGACGCGGCGGGCATCGAATACGCGGTCGTCATGCCCAGCCCGACGCCCAGGCCGGACAACCGCGCGCTGTATGAAACGGCGAGCGCCGAGCGCCGCGCGGTCCTGTGCTGTCAGGTCAATCCGAACGACGGCGACACTGCGTTCAATGAAATTCGTCAGTCGGCGACCGAGTGGGGCATGCGCGTGCTCAAGATCATGCCCGCCATCTACCAGGTCCACTTGACCAGCCCGCTGGCCGCCCGACTCATGTCGACCGCCCGCGGGCTGGGCCTGGTCGTCAACATCCACTCGGGCAGCGAGATCAGCCATCCGCTGGCCATCGGCGCCCTGTGCCGGCGCTTCCCGGAGGTGACCGTCCTGATGGACCACATGGGCTACCGCGAGTGGGTCTCCGACGCTATTGAGGCCGCCCGCGATAATTCCAACCTCTATCTCGGCACGACCATCGCCGCGATGGAGCCAAGCACGGTTGAACGCGCCATCCGCGAGGTCGGCCCGGAGCGCGTCGTCTACGGCTCGAACTGGCCCAACCTGTACTCCGACCTGGCGGTGGAGGCCATCAAACGCGCGAAGTTCGGCCAGCAGGCCGAGGAGCTCATCCTCGGAGGCAACCTGGCCCGCATCCTCGGCATGCTGTGAGCGGCGCTAGTCGCCGCCAAGCAGGAAATCGAAGTCGGCGCCCTGGTTGGCTTGCATGACGTGCTCGACGTACATGCGCGCGTAGCCGCGCGGCTGATTCAGGCTGGCGGGCGTGCGCCATTCGGAACGACGTCGCGCGAGCTCGGCATCGTCAACAGCAAGGTGCAGGCGTCGAGAGGCGACGTCGAGCTCGATGACGTCGCCGTCACGGACCAGGCCGAGCGGCCCGCCGACAGCTGCCTCGGGGGCCACGTGAAGCACGACCGCGCCATAGCCGGTGCCGCTCATGCGCGCGTCCGAGATGCGCACCATGTCGCGTACGCCCTGCGCCAGGAGCTTCTTCGGGATCGGCAGGCCGCCCGCCTCGGGCATACCTGGCGCGCCGCGCGGGCCGGCGTTCTGGAGCACCAGCACGCTCGCGGCGGTCACGTTCAAATCGGGGTCGTCGATCCGCTGGGCGAGGTCGTCCATCGACGCGAACACGACGGCCGGGCCGCGATGCTGGAGCAGATGCGGTGACACGGCAGTCTGCTTGATGACCGCGCCGTCAGGCGCAAGGTTGCCGCGCAGTATGGCGATGCCGCCTTGCGCCGCGAGTGGCTGATCGAGGCCGTAGACGATCCGTTCTCGACCGGACCAGCCGCTACCACGAACGGCATCCTCGCCCAGGGACGGTACGCGATCCAACTCGTCACGCAGGGTGCGGCCGGTAATGGTTGGCTCGTCCAGGTGCAACAGCCCACCACGCGCGAGCTCCTTCAGCACGGCCGGCACGCCGCCGGCTTCGAACAGCTGTTCCATGTGGAACGTGCCGCTCGGCCGCAGGTTGGTGATGAACGGCGTCTCGCGCGCCAGCCGGTCGAATAGGTCAATCGGCAGCTCGATGCCCCGCCGACCGGCGATCGCGGTGAGGTGAATGACGGCATTGGTGGAGCCGCCCAGGGCCATCATCAGCCGGATCGCGTTCTCGAACGCGTTAGCCGTAAGGACGTCCCCGGGTCGAATGCCACGCTGCACGGTGTCGACGATCTGGCGGCCAACTGCCTCGGCCATTCGTAAACGGCGCGCATCCGGCGCCGGAATCGCCGCACTGCCCAGCAAGGACATGCCCAGAGCCTCCGCGGTGGCGGCCATCGTCGATGCCGTGCCCATGACAGTGCAGTGGCCATCGGAGCGGTTGATGCCGTCCTCGAGCTCGCGCATCGCGTCCTCGTCGACAGTGCCGGCGCGGTATTCGGCCCAGTAGCGGCGGCAGTCAGAGCAGGCGCCGAGGCTCTCGCCTCGGAACCGGCCGCTGAGATGCGGCCCACCGGTCAGCATGATCGCCGGCACATTCGCGCTGGCCGCGCCCATCAACTGCGCAGGCGTGGTCTTGTCGCAGTTGGCCAGCAGCACGACGCCGTCGAGTGGATGCGCGCGGATCATCTCCTCGGTGTCCATCGCCAACAAGTTGCGATAGAGCATGGTGGTCGGGCGCATGAATAGCTCGCCCAGCGAGATCGTCGGAAACTCGAGTGGCGTGCCGCCTGCCTGCCAGACACCACGTTTGACGTACTCGGCCAACTCACGAAAGTTGTTGTTGCAGTTGTTCAGGTCGCTCTGGGTCTGGGCGATGCCGATGATCGGTCGGGCCAGGTCCTGGTCGTCCAGACCCATGCTCTTGGCGAAGGCACGGCGCACGAAGCCGTACATGTCGGGATCGTGGAACCAGGCGTCCGAGCGGCGGGCCGTCGAGGCGGGCGGCACGTGTGTCACGCGGTCTTGTGTACCCGATTGGCGAGCAGCTTGCCCGAGCCTACGCCGGAAGCGAAGCCCGTGAGATGGCCTTCCCAGGACACGCCGGCTTGGCCGGGCAGGAGGCCGAACAGGGCACCCCCGTAAAGCGCTGCGACAGCCAGCGCGATCAAGATTGACCACACGCTGCGTTCGAAGTAGCCGCGCGCGAGCAGATAGCCGACGTAGCCGAAGATCACCCCGCTGGCGCCGATGTGGACCGTATTCGGCGCAGCGATGAGCCATACACCGAGGCCGCTACCGAGTAGTACGAGGGCGGTCACGACGAAAAAGTCGCGCACGCGGCGCAGCATGATCAGCCAGCCGAGAACGACGAACGGCAGCGTGTTCGTGGCCAGGTGCGCCCAGCCACCGTGCAGCAGCGGCGCCGCGAGGACGCCCCACAATCCAGGCACGCTGCGCGGTCGAACACCAAAGCGGTCCAGCGACTCGCCGAAGACGAGCTGATCGACGATCTCCTCGCCCCACGCCAGCACGAGGCAGAACATGAGGACGGCCGCCTGGACCTGAGCGGTGCGAACCAGCCCGCGCACGCCGCTAGTATCGCGGTAGGATCGGCTCATCGGCTCCAGAAAGGATTGACCTGCATGGCCACGATCGTGGGCGGGTTCGCCTCCTCGCATACCCCGTTGATGAGCCTGCCCGGCCAGGATTGGGCCAAACGCGCCGAGGACGACAAGCGCAACCGTGAGCTGATCCGACCGCGCGACGGCGCGCACGTCACCTATGCCGAGCTGCTGGCGTCAGCCGATCCAGCCATCAAGGATCAACTCGGGGAAGAGGTTTTCTGCCGAAAGTACCAGGCGATCCAGGAGAACCTGGACGCGCTCCAGAACGCCTTCTGCAAAACCGACCCGGACGTCGTGGTCATGTTCGGCGACGACCAGGACGAGATGTTCTTCGAAGACAACTACCCGATGATCAGCGTCTACTGGGGTGAGACGCTAACGCATTATCCGCGGGTCATGCGCGCCAATATGTCCGAGGCAATCCGCATCGCAGCGTCCGTCTACGGGACCGAGATCATCGACTATCCCGTCGAGACCAACCTCGGTAAGCACGTCGTCGAACAGCTAGGCGAGCACGATTTCGACGTCGCCAGCTCGCGTTACATGAAGCCCGAGTACGGCGGCTCGATCGGGCCTGGTACGTGGTATCTCGACTTCCAGCGCACGACCAACCCGCGCCAGCAGGGCATGGCCCACGCGTTTTCCTTCCCCGTGTGCCGTTGGTTCGGCGGCAAGCGCCCGCCGATGCTGCCGATCACGATCAACACGTGCTACCCGCCCCACTGGATCAGTCCGCGGCGCGCGTTCGCGCTCGGCCGCGCGGTGCGTGATGCGATCCTCAATTGGGACAGTGCTGCGCGCGTGGCAATCGTCACCTCGGGCGGTCTGAGCCACTTCACGGTGGACGAGGAGATCGATCAGCTCGCCCTCAAGGGCCTGACCGAAGCGGATGGCGACGTCCTCTCGACGCTGCCGCGCTACAAGCTGCAGTCGGCGACCACGGAGATCCTGAACTGGGTCGCCGCCGCCGGCGCGATGGGCGACACGCCGATGGAGCTCATGACCTATCAGCCGGCCTACCGCTCACCCGCGGGGACCGGCTGCGGCTGCGCCGTTGGGCGCTGGAGCCCGCCCGACGGGAGTTAACTGCCCGTCGTCTCCTCGCCAGCTATGGCAGCCGATCGGCCCGGCAGCTTTAGCGAACGGCTGCGCAGCTTTCGAGTTGACGCGCAGCTGACGCAGGAAGAGCTCGCCGAGCAGGCCGGCCTGAGTCAGCATGCTCCAGGCCGAGCTAGGTCGGCCGGCGCTCGACGCCGCGTGGAAACGCGGCCGGGGGCATGTCACGCGAGCGTGCGGTCAGGCTCGCGCTCGGTCCAGCACCAGACCTGCGAGAACCGCCAGCGAACCGCTGACGATCAGCCACAGCCCGATCTCGGCATTAGCGCCAGCTGGAAGTCGGCTGATACCAACTGCCCACGCCGCTAGCGGCAGCAGGCCGCTCAGACCGAGCACGACATCCGCGGCCCGGGTGCGGCGTAGGCCGCCGACGAGCGCGGCGCCGGCGGCAATCGCACCGCATACGGGAAACAGATCCACCAGGGCCCGCAGTAGCTGCGCCTCGCCTGGTGCGCCGCTGGCGCCGGGCAAGAACCGCCGCAGATCGCCCGGGTTGCCCAGGAACTGGTGCAGGAACTGCCCGCTCAGCAGCAGGTTCTGACTGCTGAACCAGGGCATGAAAAACGCTGCGACCAGCGCCAGCCCGCCGATCAGGGCGAGCACGCGTGGCAGCGACAGGCTCGGCATGTCCGCTGACGGTAGCGCACCGCTGTCGGCGGTGTAGAAACGAGGCGACATGAAGATCACGCGTGTTCGGCCGTGGCACGTCCACGGCCCAGCCGCCGACGGCGCGGCAGGCAGCTTGAGCTATGTGTTCGTGCAAGTCGAAACCGACGCCGGCCTGACCGGCTGGGGCGAAGTCACCACGTATCCGGGCACGATTGCCAACCGCACGATGGTCGCCGCGCTTCGTGAGCTCGACCACTTCGTGCGCGGCGAAGACGCCGGCCAGATCGAGAAGCTGTGGCACACCGTGCTGCGCGCGTTCACCTACCTGGGTACACGCGGCGCGACCACGGCCATGCTCAGCGCCATCGATATCGCGCTGTGGGACATCAAGGGCCAGGCGCTGGGCGTGCCCATCTACGAGCTCCTGGGCGGTGCTGTGCGCGAGACCGTGCCGCTGTATACCCATTTTCAGTACGCGCCGACCGTCGAGCAGATGGTCGACAACGCCGTGGCCGAGGTCGAGCGTGGCTCGCGCGCGATCAAGACGGACCCGTTCATGGCCGCCGGCGGTCTGAGCAACGTGCGCTACGTTGACGGCCAGATCGAGCGCAGCGTCGAGAACACGGGCGTGGCAATGATCGCGGCCATCCGCGACGCCGTCGGGCCGGATGTCGAAGTCCTGATCGACGCGCATGCGCTGTACAACGTGCCAACGGCTGTGCGGCTGGCGAACCGTCTAGCGCCGTATGCCATCACCTGGTTCGAAGAACCGTGCCCGCCGGAGAGCTACGACGCACTCGAGCAGGTGCGCGCCCAGGTGCCCGTTCGGATCTCAGTGGGCGAACGACTCTATACGCGGTTCGAGTTCCTGCCGGTCCTGACGCGCCACCTGACCGACTACGTCATGCCCGATGTGACCTGGACCGGCGGCATCTCCGAGCTAAAGAAGATCGCCACTCTGGCCGAGACGTTCTACGTGCCAATCACACCGCACGATGCCAGCGGACCGATCAACGTGCTCGCCGGTGCGCAGGTCGTCATGACCGTGCCCAACTTCTATCGGCTCGAAGCGCGGCGCGTGGACATGAGCTTCTACAACGCCTTCCTGGACGAGCCGCTGCGCGTGCAGGGCGACGCGCTGATCGTGCCGTCAACGCCCGGTCTGGGTGGGCGCCTGAATGTCGAGTACCTGGAGGCGCACCAGGTGGACTAGGCGACCGGGCCCGGGCCGCCGGCGGAGCCCAGCGTTACGCCGGCGCTGCCGAGCGGGGCGAGGTGGTCCACACTCGGCGGACCGATCAGGCGCATCGTGCCGTCGGTCCACGCGATGCGGACGATGGCGCCGTTCGCGGCGGGCGTCGGAAGCCAGAGTTGTTCGAGCGGGATGCGCTCGGCGGCGGCCATCAACGTTTGCAAGATGGCGCCGTGAATGGCGATGATGACCGACTTGCCCGCGAAGCGCGGGATGCGCTCGGCGACGAACGCCAGGATGCGCCGCTGCGCTTCGACCAGGCTCTCGCCGCCAGGGATGGTGGTCGAAGCAGGAGCTTCGTTCCACGCGCGCACGCGGTCGGGCTGCTCGCGTTGGACCTCGTCAGACAGCCGGTTTGTCCAATCGCCAGCGTCGATTTCTCTGAGGCGCACGTCGGGCACGATAGGCAAGCCCGTCGCATGCGCGACGGCGACCGCGGTCTGCATCGCGCGCGTGAGATCGCTGCTGAACAGCGCTGCCGCGCCACTCGCCGATAAGGCGCTGGCCGCGCAATCCGCCTGCCGCCAGCCCAGATCGCTCAGCAAGGCGTCCTGCGACTGCCCTTGCCAGCGACGATCGCGGTTGTAGTTCGACTCGCCGTGTCGAACCAGGATCAGCTCCGTGGGCACGCCACCAGTATGCCCGGGCGCCAACAAAGCGGAATCTGTTCCGGCCACCATCCACCCGCGAAGCGGAACCCGTGCGGCCGCCACCCCCCTGCGAAGCGGAACCCTTCCGCCCACCATCCACGCGCGAAACGGGGGCCTGATCCGACCTGTGTGCGATAACTACCGACCGATGCCGGAGATCATTCTGCAGCTGGCAGACGAACACGCGGCCTTGGACAACGTCGGCGGCAAGGGCGCCTCATTGGCCCGTCTGGCCAATGCAGGACTGCCCGTGCCCGACGGTTTTCACGTCACGACCGACGCCTACCGGCAGTTCGTCGCCGAGAACAATTTGCGAAACGCCATCCTGGACGCCATTACGTCGGCGAACCCCGCCCAGCCGTCGACCCTGGACGCCGCGTCGCAAACCATCGCCGATCTGTTCGCACGCGCCTCGATGCCGATTGACATTGCCGATGCGATTGCGCACGCGTACGCGCGCCTGCCTGGCCCTGATCCAGTGGTCGCGGTGCGTTCATCGGGCACCGCCGAGGATCTGCCGGACCTGTCGTTCGCCGGTCAGCAAGAGACGTATCTCAACATCCACGGTCCCGCTGCCGTACAGGACGCCGTCAAACGCTGTTGGGCGTCGTTGTGGACAGGCCGCGCGATTGGCTACCGCGCCCGACACGGCATCGACCAGGCTTCGGTCAGCCTGGCGGTGGTCGTGCAGTTGCTTGTACCAGCCGACGCCGCGGGGGTGTTGTTCACGGCCGAGCCCATCAGCGGCCGGCGCGACCGGGCGATGATCACCGCCACGTGGGGCCTGGGCGAAGCAATCGTGAGCGGCGCGGTCACGCCTGACACGCTCGTCGTGGACAAGACCTCGGGTCGTGTCATCAATCGCCAAACCGCCGATAAGCAGGTCATGACCGTGCGCACCGATAACGGGACGGCGGAGCAGCGCACCCCGGAGGATCGGCGCCGCAGCGCCGTCCTCGACGACCGCCAGGCGGCGGAGCTCACCCGGCTTGCCAAACAAATCGAAACGCTCTATGGCGTGCCGATGGACATCGAGTGGGCGCTATCGGAAGCGGCGTTTGCAATCGTGCAGGCGCGGCCGATCACGGCCCTGCCGCCCGAGCCCGCCCCACCGTTGGCCTGGACGCTGCCCAACCCGAAGGGCAAGTACGCCCGCGCCTCGATCATCGAGCTACTCCCCGAGCCGCTCACGCCCTTGTTCGGCACACTCGGGCTCGCCGAGATCAACCGCGCCTACCATCGCCTCGGCGCGCTGTTGTTCAAGGGTGATGTGCTGCCCACGCCCATGGTCGTGCTGATCAACGACTACGCCTACTACGATGTCGCGTTTAGCGCTCGGCAGACCGTGCTGCTGACGGTCCAGGTGCCGTCGTTCGCCAGGTTCCTGCTCAGCACCGCCGAAGCGCGCTGGAAGGGCCAAGCTCGCCCCAGGTACGTCGAAACCATTGCGCGCTGGCACAGCCGCGACCTCGCTGTGCTACTCGCGCATGCGCTGCTCGGCGGCGTGCACGAGCTCTTCGCCACCGCGATGGACCATTACATCTACGCCGTCCAGGGCGGCATTCTGCCCGCCGCCTATATGAGCGAAGCCGTCTTCACGTGGTTCTACGAGAAGCTGGTCCGGCGCTCGGACGAGCCGACGGCACTGACGTTCATGCTCGGCTTCGACAGCTTGCCGATGCAGGCCGACAAGTCGCTGTTCGATCTAGCCCAATGGTGTCGCGAGCGCCGGGCGCTGGCCGATCTTCTGGGGCGTACACCGTCGAATCGGCTCGCCGCCTGGCTCGGCGATCTGGCTGATCTGCCCGCGCAGGCGCCGCGCGAGGAGTGGCACGAGTTCAGGGCGCGCTTCGATACCCACCAGGCGCGCTTCGGGCACGCCATTTACGACCTGGACTTCGCCAGGCCCACGCCGGCGGACGATCCGACGCCGCTGCTCGAAACGCTCAAGCATCTGGTCCAGAGCCACGGATCTGACCCGCACCGACGTCAGCGCGAAGCGGCTCAGCGGCGTGACGAAGCCGTCCGCAGAATCGGCAGCCGTGTCCGAGGCTGGCGCCGGCCGTGGTTCTTCCGGCTGTTGAGCTGGGCGCAGCGCTACGCACCACTGCGCGAGGACGCCCTGGGCGACACAGGTTTGGGCTGGCCACTCGTGCGCAGGATGCTCATGGAGCTGGGGCGCCGCTTGACTGCCGCGGGTGTCATCAGTCGCCCTGAGGACGTGTTCTGGCTGACCCAATCGGAGCTCGTCGACCTGACTGGTGCGCTGGATGGTGGCGCGTCGCAGCTGGCCTCGCGATCGCCGGTGATTGAGGAGCGCAGGGCCCGAATCCAGATGGAGAGTCGCTTCACCCCGCCGCCCACGCTGCCGCAGAAAGTCACGCTCGCCGGGCTCGATCTCGGCCGCTGGATGCCCGCGCGCGCCGAGCAGCAAACTGGCAACACGATCAAGGGCCTCGGCGCGAGCCCTGGCCAGGTGACCGCGACGGCGCGCGTGCTGCGCGGTCCGGAGGACTTCGGTCAGATGAAGCAGGGTGACGTGCTGATCGCGGCCATTACCACACCGGCCTGGACGCCACTGTTCGCCCTCGCCGCGGCGGTCGTTACCGACGTCGGCGGCCCGCTCAGCCACAGCTCGATCGTGGCTCGCGAGTACGGCGTGCCGGCCGTGCTCGGCACGGGCGTGGCCACGAACCGCATCCACAGTGGCGACGTGATCACCGTCGATGGCAGCGCGGGTGTGGTGACGCTGGTGGCCGGCGACTAGAAGGGCTCAATACCGGCGCGAGGTCTTTGCTACGCGCGCGCGTCGCGGCGCTGGTGGCGCTCCTCGGGGTCCCGCATCGAGGCGGCATGGCCGCGGTACGCGATCGCGGCACCGAGCTCACCGGAGTAGGCGAGCTGGAGCACCCCAAGTACGCTGACCAGCGTCCGTATGAACAAGTTCGCTCTCTCGCCGAACTCGCTGGTCGGCGTGCCCGCGCTCGAGTACATCGACGGGCGGGTCAAAGCCGGCTACGGCTACTACGCCGCGAAGGAGTAACCAACGCTAACTGAGCATCGGCGCGCGGCAGCACGGGCCAACCCGCTCACCGGGCGGCCCGAGCGGCGATATCCGGTGCGGCAGATTAGATGCCGACGGCGGCCTGCCACATCTTGATCAGGCGGTCCTTGTTCTGGGTGGCCCAGTCGCGGTCGTAATTGACCAGCTTGACAGACTCCAGGGTGGGCGCGCCGGCGGCGGGTGGGACGTCCTTGCGGACCGACAGGCGGTTGGACAGCTTGACGTTGAGCTCGCCGGCTTCTTTGGTCAGCACCCAATCGACAAATGCTTTGGCAGCGGCGGTATTGGGACCGCCTTTGACGATGCTGACCGCGCCGATCTCGTTAGCCGTGTCGGCGGGCGCCTTGAACTCGAGCGGCTGGCCCTTCTGGCTCGCCGTCAGGATGTCGTGACCCCAGTTCGGACCCATGACGAATTGGCCCTGGCCGACCAGCTCGATGCCCTGCGGTGAGGTGCCGACGTACTGGCCGATGTTGGCGTGCAGTTTCTTCATGTAGTCCATCGCCTTCGCTTCGTCCTTGTTGAAGCGGAAGACCTGGGTCGCCAGGAAGATGTAGCCGCCGCCGGTCTTGACCGGGTCGGGGAAATCGAGCTTGCCCTTCAGATCCTCGGTGAGCAGATCGTCCCAGGTGCTCGGGGTGGCCTTGCCGGCCATCTCCTTGGCCCAGCGGTCCTTGTTGATGGCCAGGCCGAAGATGCCGATGTACCAGCCGGTCCAGTTGCCGTCGCCGTCCTTGAATTTGGGGTCGACCTCGGCGGCGTTGGGCGATTTGTACGGCTCGAGCAAACCTTGCTTGCCGAGTGGATCGTGGAACTCACTGGAGCCACCGATGAAAATGTCGGCTTTGGGCGAGGCTTTTTCGGTCGTGATGCGAGTTTGCAGCTCGCCCGCGGCAGCGAGCGGCAGGATCTCGACCTCAACGCCCGAGTTGGCCTTCTTGAACGCCTCGACGAACGCGGTGTTGGTCGATTCGTTCAGCGCCGAGTAGACGCTCAGCTTGCCGGATGCCTTGGCCGCGGCAGCGGGTGCCGCTGGGGCACTCGTCGCGGCTGGCGCGGGCGACTGGGTCGGCGCGCAGGCAGACGCCACGAGCAGCCCGAGCGCTACAAACATGCGAGTGATGGGCAGATGCGATGGCATACGGTCCTCCCCTAGGTTCAACGGTTACGCAGGCCCCACGCTATCAGGGCCAAGTCTGCGAGCAACGTTAAGGCACTGATGAGGGCGCCGAGCAAGTGTGAAAGCGGTTCGAAGCGCAGCTCGACGACGTGCTGACCAGGCTCGATCGAAACGGCTCGAAACAACGCGTCGGCAATATAGACGCGACTGGGTCGTCCGTCCACATACGCGGTCCAGCCGCGGTGATAAAAGTCGGTCACGATCAGATAGCTCGGTACCTCGACGTTCGCGATGACCTGGACGCCGTTGGGGCCGAGCTCGACCAGTCGCGCGGGTGCGGCTTCGGCGGTGCTGGAGCCTGGTTCGGCCGGCGCCGAGGGATCGTTTTCGACGAGCACCTGGCGGTGGACGTCGACGTCGGGGCTAGCGACGAGCTGAGTGGCGGTCAAGCCCGGGTGGCGGGCGGGTGAGAAGGACTGAGAACGCGTCGGTGTCATTGTGATGGTGCGGGCGGCACCGGGTGAAAGCGGGAGCTCGGCCTGATACAGATGCGCCGTATACGCCTCGCCCTGTGGGGTGGCCTCTTCGAAGTCGAGTGCCACGGCTGGCCTGGCATGCTGAACCAGGCCGCGCAGGCTGGGGCGGTCGTATGCGCGCTCAGCCAACTCGATGCCAGCGCGCAGGGGCACCGACTGGTCGCCGAAGACAAGCGTGGCCACGCTAGTGCCTTGCGGGACGTTGAACGCGTAGCTGAGCGTGCCGACGATGCGCACGGCGCTCACGGGGCCCACGTCGGCAGGGACGCGCAGCACAGACGGCGCGGCGCCGCCGAAGCCAGCCAGCAACGGGTGCTGCGTACGGAACGACACGCCGTTGACGCTCCGCGCGTCGGGCGGACCGATGGGTTCGACGATCGTCTGCGCGGCCCACAGGTCGAACAGCGCCGGCTGCTGCACGGTCTCGGCATAGACCTCGACGTGCCGCTGCGATGGCAGCGAGCTGTAGCCTTCGACGGCTGCGACACCCGACGTGAGCAGTTGATTCGGCTCGAACCGCGGCAGATCGGGTGGGCTGTACAGCAGCACGCGCTGGCCGGCGCTGACACCTTGCGGCAGCTCGGGCACCAGGCTGGCCAGTGGCATCTTCGGGTGGAAGTCGGAGGCGAAGACGAGCAGGTCGACGGCGATCATCCCGACCAGCACGGACTGGCCCAGGACGGCGTGCCGCCGGCCCAACTCGAGCCACGCGACGAAGCCGAGCGCGGTCAGCAGCAGCAGGGCCAGGGTCCAGGCCGTTTTGAGATTGCTGAGGTCGAGTGAGGCGAGAAGGCCAGTGACGACCAATTGCGGGTCGATCGGGTACTGCGCGCGAGCGGCGAGATACGTGGACTCGACGAACGCGCGGGCACGCGCCGGGTCAGCTTCGAGCCAGCCGCGCCAGCTGGGCAGCAGCGCCAGCAGCGCGGCCAGCAGGCCAATTGGCGGCAGCGCGCCGCTGAGCGCGATCACCAGCCGCATACGCCGCGCGAGCAGGACCTCGAGGCCGAAGGCGGCCAGGCACGCGCAGGCGAACACGACGAGATAGCTGAAGCGGCCGGGTGCACGCAGAAACGAGAAGCCCGGGATGGACCACAGCACCAGGTGCAGGTTCACGAGCGGTGCGTAATGCGCCATGCCGATCAACAGCGCGACCACTCCGAGCACTACGAAGTAGATGACTTCGATGCGTCGCGCGAAGACGATGCCGAGCACAAGCAGTGCGAGCGTCGGGACGCCGACGTAGAGCTCTGTTTCCCACTGCTGCCACAGCGACCACCATGTGACGCCGTCGGTCAGGCGGAAGAAGAAGGGAAACAGCACCGTCGCCAGGTTCTCGGGCGCCAGGCCGAAGGCGCTGCCGAATTCGTAGTCGACGCCACCGCGGCGTGACGAGACGAGCGCCCATTCGCCCAACGGCAGCAGCTGGGCTGCGGCGAGCGCCACGCCACCCGCGCCCAAGCCAGCCGCGGCCGCCATCGCCCAGCGTGCGCGCCGACTGTGGACCACGGCCTTGAAGACCGCATACGCGGCAATAGCCAACGTGGACATCAGTACGGGCTGGACGTGCAGGCCGAGGGCGGATTGGGCGAACGCCAGGGCGCCAAGTGCGAGCCAGCCCACGGAGCGGCGCCAGTGCGCTGCGCGCTGGGAGTGTTCATAGCAGGCCAGGACCGCGGGTAGCCAGACGGCGGAGCGCACCACGTTCTCGTGGTGCATCTGGGCGGTGAGGAAGCTGCCGAAGGCGAAGACCAGTGCGCCACCAAGCGCGGCGCCAGGCCCGAGGCGCAGGCTGCGCAAGAACCACAGCGTGAACACACCGGCCAGGAAGGCGTGCACGACACGCAGCCAGACGATGGCCAGCGGCCCAGGCAACGCGAACAGGAGCACGATTTGGGGTAGGTAGAGCAGGCCCAGCTCGCCATCGGCGAAGATCGGGTAGCCGGTGAAGATGCCCGGCAGCCATAAGGGATAGCTGCCTGCGCGCAGCTGCTCGCCGACCCACTGCGCGAGCGGGTAGTAGAACAGCTGGGTATCGCGTTCATAGAACGCTGGTCCGCCGAACAGGCCATCGCGGTGGAGCACGATCGCGCACACCGCGAGCACCAGAATGGGGGCCAGGGGCCGGGGGTCGGGGGTCGGGAAAGCGCGCCTTCGGGCAGCGCTGTCGACGATGGGCGGCGCCTCGGCGACGTGCGACTGCCGGCCACCGGACCCCGCCCCCCGACCCCAGTCGGTCACACGGCGCGCGCCAGCGCCAGCACCGAAAGTCCGAAGGGCAGCGGCACCCGCCGTGGAATCGCCAGCGCCTCGATGGCGACGGCGCTTTCCAGCAGCAGGTTGATCGGTCCGGGCGGCTGCCACAGATCGGGCTCGCCGCCGCCAGCCTCGCCATGCCCGTTCTGGCGCTCAGTCAAGCGCTTGGCGACCGCGGGCAGAAAGAGCAGCGTATTTGCCCAGCTCACCTGCTCGACCTCAAAGCCGGCCAAGCCCAACTTGGCGATCACCTCGGCGCGCGAGTAGCGGTGGCGCGTGTGCACCAGTCGGTCGTGTTCTCCGCGCAGCAGCAGTCCGGCGGGGCGCAGCACGCGGCGCAACTCGACCAGCGCGACGGCATCGTTGCCAACCCCAAGGTGGTACAGCACTTCGAAGCAGGTGGCGACATCGAAGACGCCGCTCGCGAACGGCAGGTGCTCGACGCTAGCGCGAGCGAGATTGCCCTCGAGGCCGCGGCCACGGGCGGGGTGGAGTGCATCCCATGCCAGATCGATGCCGACCACGTCGCCCCAGCGGCGCAGCTCGACCGTTGTGCCACCGGTGCCGCAGCCGGCGTCGAGGATCTTCAGCTCAGTGCGGCCGTGGAGGGCCTCGGCGAGTACGGCGAGTGCCACACGGCGCATGCCCGCGTACCACCAGTGGCGCGTCTCGCGACGCGCCATAACTGCGTACTGTTCAGGCTCCAAAGAACGCGCGCACCTGGTGGGCGACGTAGTCGACGTCGGTCTCGGACAGCTCAGGGTAGAGCGGGAGGCTGAGGATCTCGCGGGCGAGGCGCTCGGTATCGGGCAGCGGGCCACGCGCGAAGTGCGCATACGGCTGCTGCAGGTGCACGGGGTAGGGATAGTGAATGTCTGTGCCAACGCCACGGTCTGCTAGGAAGGCTTTCAGGGCATCGCGTTGTGGGGTGCGGATCACGAACAGGTGGAACACGCCGTCGGGTGGGAGCACGTCAACCAGATCGGACAGCGAAGCTCGGTAGCGGGTGGCGAGGCGCTGGCGCGTGGTGTTCCACCCGTCCAGGTGCGCCAGCTTGACGGTCAGAATGGCTGCTTGCAGCTCGTCGAGGCGCGAAACGGTGCTGTGCTCCTCGCTCAGGTAGCGCTGCCGCCAGCCATACATGCGCAGCAGCCGCGCGCGCTCCGCTACCTCCGGGTCTTTCGAAAGCACGGCGCCGCCGTCGCCTAGCGCGCCAAGGTTCTTGGTCGGATAGAAGCTGAACGCGGCGGCCTTGCCAAACGTGCCGACACGCTGCCCGTTGACCCTGGCCCCGTGGGCCTGGGCGCAGTCCTCCAACACGGACAGGTCGCCGGCGGCAGCGACGATGTCTTGAATGGCCGCCGGCTGGCCGTAGAGATGCACGGCCAGGACTGCTCGGGTGCGGTCGGTGCGCAGTCGCGCGATTTCGGCCGGGGCGATGCCGTGCGTCAGCGGGTCAGCGTCGCAGAAAACCGGGACAGCACCCGCGGCCACCGTGGCGGCTACGGGTGGGACGCCGGCGTTGGACGGCACGAGCACTTCGTCGCCGGGCTGGATGCCGAGGGCTTGCAGGCCGATCCGAATAGCGTCGGTGCCACTCCCGACGCCGACGGCGTGACGGTGGGCGGCGTGGTAGGCGGCGAAGTCGCGTTCGAAGCGCTGGAGCTCGGGTCCCATCAAGAACCAGCCGCTGTCCAGCACGCGGGCGATGGCCGCGTCGAGCTCGCCGCGAATCGCGTCGACGCCTGGTTTGAGGGCGTTGAACGGGATGCGCGCGGCGACAGTCATATGGCGGCCATCGCGCTCGACGTGGCCCAGTAGTGCTCGCGATGTTCCTTGTAGAAGTCGATCGTGCGCGTCAGTCCTTCGCGCATCTCGACCGATGGCCGCCAGCGCAGGACGCGGCGGATCTTGCGATCGTCGACGTAAATCGAGCCGACGTCGATCGCTTTGCGCTCAGGCGGGAATGGCACGAGGTGAAAGCTGCCGGTGCCCGCCGTTTCGACCAGCAGCTCGGCTACGTCGCGCAAGCTGATCGGCTCGATGCCACCCACGTTGAATACCTGGCCGTTGGCCGCGTCGTTGGCGCCCGCGATCAGAAATGCGTCGACCACGTCGTCAACGTAGGTGAAGTCGCGCAACTGGGAGCCATCGCCGAAGATGGCGATGTCCTCGCCGTCCATCGCCTGGCGAATCAGCCACCCGATCGCCGTCTGCCGATTGTTCTTGACCAGCATGCGCGGGCCATACGTATTGGTCAGCCGCAGCACGCTCGTCCGAATGCCGTACACGTTGTTGTAGAGCACGTGGTAGCGCTCGCCGGCGAGCTTGTTGATGCCATTGACGTCGACCGGGTTGGGCGGGCGCCGCTCGTCGACTGGCAGGTCCTCCTCGGGCACGCGACCATAGATCTGGCGCGTGCTGGCGAAGATCACCTTGGTATGTGGCGCGTTATGGCGACACGACTCGAGCAGTGCTAGCTGGCTGCGGCAATTGATCTCAAGGTCGGTGAACGGATCCTGCATCGAGTCAATGTGGCTGACCTGGCCGGCCAGATTGAAGATGACCTCTCTGTTGCGCACCAGGCGATCCATCGCCAGCGTGTCGCGCACGTCCACCGTCCGCACCGACAGACGCGGATGGTCGCGCACGCTTTCGATGTTGAACACATTGGCACCCGTCTCGGCGATGGCCGCGTCGACCACGACGACCTGCGCGCCCAGTTCGAGCAAGCGCATGGCCAGATTGGAGCCGACGAAGCCGAGACCGCCGGTTACCAGCGTTTGTTTGCCTGCATAGAACTCGAGGTGTTTCACCTTGCCATCCGCGGAGGTGTTGCTGAGCCTGATTCAATCCGGCGCCGACGCAGCAGTTTGAGCTTAACCCATAACACCGACAGCTCCTGGAGCGTCCGCGCCACGCGTGAGAAGTTGAAGAATTGGCTTTCTCCGTATGCCCGGTGATAATGATGGACAGGTACTTCGCGTACTTTGAAGCCGCCCTGTTCGACGCGCGTCATCATCTCGACGGTAATACACCCGCTGTTGCTCTCGAGTTGAAAGCTTTCCAATACGTGCCGTCGGAAGAGTCGAAAATCGCAGTCTACGTCGCGTAAATGCAAGCCGAACCAGAAGCGCACGAAGTGGTGATAGATGCGCCCGATGATCTTGCGATGAAGCGGGTCAGACCGCTCGATTTTCCAGCCTTGCACGACATCTACGTCGGGTGTCAGGTGCTCGTACAGCAAGTTCAACTCGGCTGGATCGTATTGCGCGTCGCCATCCGTGTAGAAGATGAGGTCTTTCGTCGCCGCGGCGAACATGCTGCGTAAGTTGCCACCATAGCCGCGATTGCTCGTGTGATTCAGAACGCGCAAACGTGGATAGAGCGCCCGCAGCTCGCCCAGCAGCTCGGCCGAGTGATCGGTGCTGGCGTCGTTGCCGACGATGATCTCGTAGTCGTCGGCAAGCTCGCGCAAGGTGCGATCAGCGGTAATGACGATAGTGGCGATCGTGCCACCGTCGTTGTAGCACGGGAAAAAGGCCGTGATGGACGGGCTGCTCATCACTCACCACGCGACCATGCAACCGCCTCGGCGAGGGCGGCTACACCCAACGGCTCGCCGGTCACACGTTCCACCAACTCTGTCCAGGGATAGCGCGCGCCAGGCATGAACAACTCGCGCTTGATGTACTCACCTGTGTCTGGTCGGCCTGACCACCAGCCGCCCAGGTGGGCGTTCATCATACGGGTCAATTGGGCCGAGAACAACCGTCCGTAAAGATATTTGTGGTAGTAAACCGGTGCAGTTGCGACGTGCACTTTGCTGGCCCAGTCGGGCGCATCCCGACCGTCCGGCCGGGGCACCTGCTGGTAGCGCTCTTCGAGCTCCCACCACAGGCCATTCAGATCCTGGCTCGGGTCGGCATAGAAGCGCTGCTCGAAATGCACAATCGTCAGGCACCAGCGCACGAACGCGAGCAGGGAAGCGGTGTCCTGGGCGTGCAGCTTGGGCGCTAGCTCGTGCGCCTCCTGTGATGGCACGTTCGCCATTTCGGTCAACCATTGCGGTTCGACCATCGGCTGCTCACAGAACATGGCAAAGCCCTCGTTGAGGAAGCCCTGCGGATCGTCGCGCAAATCGTATGGCAGCTCGGCGCGGTCGATGCCGTCCTGATAGATGGTGTGGCCAAGCTCGTGCAGCAGTGTGGCCATCCAGCGCGCGTTGCGTTCGACATTGAGGAAGGTGCGCACGTCGCCCTCGCGGTCGATATCGACGGCGTATGCGTGCTGGTTCTTGCCTGGCCTTGCATAGAGGTCGCTGCGCGACAGAATCGCGTCGATGTTACGGAAGCCGAGCTTGCGATAACTCTCGGCGGCGAGCTCGACCACGTCCTGCTCGGCGTACAGCGGGTCGGCGGGTGGTGCGAAGACCTCCGGCGCCTCCTGAAAAAACGGATCGCCGTAGTGCCACGGCCGCAGCGCCTGGAGGGGCATGTCGAAGCGATCGCTCAAGTGCCGATCCAGATCGAGCTTCATGGCTCGAAACGGCTCTTGCGTGGCGTTGTCGACCTGGTCGAGCGTGGCCAAGAGGCGCTGTGGGTCGAGCTCGTCGAGCAGCAGTTGGGCTTCCCAGAAGTTGGCGAAGCCAATCGCGCGCGCCGCGTCGTTGCGCAGCCCGGCGAGCTGGCGCAGCTCGTCGGCGACGACTGGGCCAATCTGCTTGCGCGCCTCCCATGCCGTTCTTGCTCGGCATGTGTCACGCGTTGTGCGCAGGACGTCCTCGAGCTCGTTGTCCGTTGCGGCGTGACCGTCGAACTGCGCGCGAAACGTGCTGTACGTCTCCTGGATTTTGGCTTCGACCGCGGTGATCCGATCGAGGATGTCGACGGGCGCTTGCTTGGACCGATAGGCCAGGCGTTGGCGCTCGAGACGTCTGGCGGTGAGCGAGTCCAAGCCGGGCGCGTCGGCCAATCGCACCAGGCGCTGGAACGCGGCCGGCCGAGCGTAGTGGCGATTGACCGCCCGGTCGGCTGCTTCCATGCGCTCGTAGTCCGCTGGCTTGCCCGAAAGTGAGGCGGTCCACCAGGCAAGCGACGCCCGGCGCAGCGCTTTGCGTCCCCAGGCCTCCTCGTCGGCCAGCAACCGCTCCACGGCGGCCTTCATGCGCGGTGAGATCATGAATCGCCCTCATTGTGCCGCACGGCGCCCAGGCGCCATGCTCGGCATACTCTTAGTCGAGGGGATGCGCCGTTTTCGTCGTCGGCTTATCTCGGTGCTGGTGCCGGTGACGATTGTGGCTGTGCTCGGCTCGGCGGCTTCGCTGTGGCTGGACCAGCAGGCGGCGCGGGCGCGTCTGGCCGAGGCGCAATTGGAGCCGGTGTTGGCGCGCGCCCAGGCCGCGGAGGAGCGCGCGGTGCGCGCCGAAGCATCACTCACGGCTATTGCCGTCCAGCACCTGGCCGAAGCAGCCTCGACGGCGACGGCCGTGGCGCGGGTCAACGAGCCGCAGCGCGCCTTGGAACGGGCGCTGGGCCGGCTATTCGCGGCGTTCCAGGACCCGACCGGCCGCAGCTATGACACGCTGCCCGAACTGTTTGCACAAGCCGCGCTGAACACCGTCCGCGCCGAGGCCGATTTCCTGCGCGCGCAGGGCCACCATCTCGGAGGCGCCTCGACCTTCAACCTGGATGCGTCGCCGATCAATCGCGTCGACGCAGACCGAGTGGAGGTGCGGACCGTAGAACGTTGGCTGTACGACGAACGCGACGCGTCCGATCGGCGCCAGCGCTGCTTCGTCGAAGACAGCGATCAGAACTACGTCCTCAAGCGCCAGAACCAGGACTGGATCGTCGACGAGGTCCAACTCGGCGCGACCAGGCGCAGCGAGTGCCCGCCGGGGACGTAGTTCCCGCTGCTAGTATCGAACGTGCGCTCTGGCCTGATCTCGCTCGCGGTGATCGTGCTCGCTGTTGTCGGGCTGGTCATGGTGTACGACGTTCCTTTGAGTGACCCGGTGTGGTGGCTGTCGAACGAGACGCCGCCACGGGTGACGGTCGACGCGCCTGGTGGACTACAGCGCGGGCCTGTAGAAGCCAGAATCGGCCTCGAGCCAGCAGGCAGGGCGCGCATCGTTTCGGTCCGCCTCGACGATCAACCCCAGAACCAGCAGCGGGCGGGCAGTCTGAAGGTCGAGACGGCGGCGCTGACGGACGGGCCGCATCGCCTGGACGTGGTCGCGCACGATATGTCGCGGCGGCAGAACCTTGCCACGGCGACGTGGGCCTTCGTTTCGGACAATACGCCGCCCAAGCTGGACGTCAGCCTCGATCCATCGGAGGGGCCGCAAGAAGGGCACACCTTCGTGCTGAGAATCCATGGGGATGAGCCACTGTCAGACGTGCGGGGCACGGTGGATGGGCGGCCGCTGCGGCTGCAATCCGACGCGGGTGGGTTTTGGACGCTGCAAGGGATTTCGCCTGACCCGCCGAAAAGCACGTTCAGCCTGACGCTGGCGGCATCGGACGCCGTCGGCAACCCGGCCGAGTTGCAGCAAGAATGGCCGATCAGGCGCACAACATTCCCGGAGGACGATCTGGACATGGAGCCGACGCTCGTCGAGCGCGATGCCCACGCGGCCGAGGATCGCCAACTCGAGCAGATCTATCGTCGACCGAATGGGTCGAAGCTTTGGGACGGTCCCTTTCGGGCGCCCGTCAGTGGCGCGGTGACGACCGCGTTCGGGACACACCGCAGCTACGAGTTTCACCCGGGCATGGACTTCGGCGCGGCGATGGGCGCTCCCGTCGTCGCGCCTGCTTCAGGCACGGTCGTCTACGTTGGCAGCATGCCGGCGCGTGGCAACGTCGTCATTCTCGATCATGGCGCGGGGGTGTACTCCACGTATGCCCACCTGCAATCGGCGCAGGTCGAGCCGGGTGATAGCGTCAAGCCCGGCCAGACGATCGCGCGCGTCGGCACGACCGGGTTCTCGACCGGCCCGCATCTGCACTGGGAAGTGTGGGTCGACGGCGCCAATGTCGACCCCCAGGAGTGGACGCGGCGCGCGTTTCCGTGACGTCGTTGGTGCCCATTGGCGAGTTGAACGGCCTGCCTCAGGCTGAGTTTGTAGTCGCGCTGCGGCCGCTGTTCGAGGCAGCCGATCCGTTGGCCGAGGCGCTCCATGCCGAACGGCCGTACACGTCATACATGGCGCTGCTCGATCGCGCCGAAGCGCTGATGGCCAAGCTGACACGGCAGCAGCAGATCGAGGTGGTCAATGCCCATCCGCGTATTGGCGCCAGCCCGATCGAGGTGTCGGAGGCGTCATATCGGGAGCAGGGCTACGCCGCCGAAGCGGGCCTGGATATGGCCAACGTGTATGAACGGCTGCGGCAGTTGAATGAGGCATACGAGCGCCGCTTTGGGTTCCGGTTCGTTGTCTTTGTCAATGGCAGGCCCAAGGGGGCGATTGCGGATGTGCTCCAGCAACGCCTTGCCGGACTGTCCGACAACGAGCTACGCCTGGCGCTGCGCGAGATGATCGCCATTGCCCGTGATCGACTCCGTACCCTCAGCTGACCCGATCGATGGCCTGTTCGGGCCGCGCAGCGTCACCTGGCTTGTGGACCGCGAGGTGGCGGTGCTGATCGGCAGCGGGTCGCGAGCGCTGCTCATGCAAGTGGCGCATCCGCTCGTCGCCGCCGCCGTAGCCGACCATAGCCGTTATCGCTCCGACCCATTGGGTCGCCTGCGCGACACGCTCGACGCGATCTATTCGTACGCGTTTGCCGATACCGAGCGCGCGCTCGGCGTGGTGCGGCAGGTGAATGGCCTGCATACCCACGTGGTCGGCACGACCACTGAAGGTCTGCCGTACTCGGCGCTGGATCCGCACCTGCTGCTGTGGGTGTACGCCACCTTGATCGACAGCTCGCTCGTTGCGTACGAGACTCTGGTCGCGCCGCTGCCCGAATCCCAGCGCGAGGGCTACTACTCGGAGTTCCGCCACGCGGGCGTGGTCTGGGGCATTCCAACCGATGACTTCCCTGGGACGCTGTCGGGCCTGCGCCTGTGGATGGCCGACATGATGGCCTCAGAGGTGCGGGTCAGTGAGCAGGGCAGGGCGGTTGGCCGGTTCATTTTGGAGCCGCCCGTGTGGTGGCTGCCCGGCCCTGTGGCGCTACCACTCAAGATGCTGACAACGTGGTTGCTGCCTCCACCACTGCGGACCGGCTTCGGTTTCTCCTGGGGCCCGCTCCGCGAACGCGGCATGCGCTCCTTGGCCGCGACCTCGCGTTATGTGGTGCCGCGCCTACCGCATCTGGTGCGCGATTTGCCGATTGCGCGCGCCGCGGACCGCCGCGTCAGGTCGCGCGGTGCCAGGCTGGGCCGCGCGACGGCGGCACGCTGATCGGCGGCGCCGGCTCGGGCTGCGTCTCATCATCGCGCAGCCCGATCAGTCCGCCACCCAGCTTGACGAAGCGCTGCCGGCTATCAGTGGCGATGACCGCGTCGGCCGAGGCCTGGCCGATGAAGCGGCCGTACAGATGCGAACGGATGCGTCCGATGGTCTGCGGGCCACGCTCGCGCAGGAACGCCGCAATGTCGTTGGCGATACGCTCATTGCGTTTGTCGAGCGCCGCCGCGGCCGGCCGAGCGGCAACTGCGCTGGCCTGCGCATTGCCGGGCAGCCACGAGTTCGCCAGTCCGCACAGGATATCGACGTCGAGCGACGCGAGCTTGAAGCGATCCTGCTCGTACTGCGTGAACAGCTCCGGGTGCCGCGTCAGCCAGGTGCGTACGAACTGATCGTTGACGTGGTAGGCGCGTGGCAGCCGGCGATTGACTTCGCTGGTCAGTGCGGTGATGCGTGCGCTGCCGCGCTTCTACAGCGCGCCGATCAACCCGTTCAACGCGCGGATATGTCGATCGTCTATATCCGGGATAGGCGCGTCGGGCAGATGGAACGCACCATTGTCGAGCGACACGGCCGGGCCGAGCACGCGCACACGCTCGGACACCGCCAGGGTGGTGTAGCGCTCGCGTTCGTTCGGCGCCAGCGCGGCGCGCACGTGGTCGGTCAGCGTCTCGCCGGGCAGATCGCCGTAGCGGCCGAGCGTCGCCACGACCATCTCCTCGAAGTGCGGCACGCCCTGCGGCGGACTGAACTCACGTCCGCCGGTTTCGGCGGCCTGACGACCGCGCTCGACCATCAGCCAGGCGGCGAGGCGAGCGAAGCTCGCCCGGGTATTCGGGTAATAGGCCGCGATAGCGGTCGGCAGTCGCTCGTCGTCCCACGCTAAGCCCAGACGCGTACACAACTCTTCAACTTGCCACGACGCTTCGAGACTGGCCGGCTGCGAAAGCAGTGCGTTGATGGCATGCTCTTCGGCGCGATCGACCTGCTCGGGCGTACAGCCGAGCGTGCGCGCGACCTCGTCGATCGAATGGACGCGATCTTCGACGCCGGCCCGCAGCACCAGGACGTCGCGTTCGCGGGGCGGCAGCAGGTTCACACCGGCGACAAGTCCCTCGAACAGATCTTCAGGATGGCCAGGTGGCGGCAGCGCGGCCGGCGGCCGCTTGCCCTCCACTTCGAGCGCGAACAAGATGGCCGCCCGCAGCTCCGCCAGACTGGTGGGCGCGAGGTGCGGGATCTCGGCCGCGCGTTCGGGCGGCAGCGTGGTGACGTCCTCGACACTGGTCAGGCCGGCACCGTGGAAGATGCGGCGGGTGCGCTCGCCAAGGCGCAAATCGGCCAGGTCTTTGCGTTCGATGTGGACTCCATACTCGCTCGCGAGCTGGCACGTTTGCTCGAGCGCGGCCGATTCGGCGCGCAGCGCCTGGACCAGGCGCGCGGTCGCGCGCACACTCCGTGGCCGGTGCGTCGTCGAGCGATGGATCGTAGCGACCTGGCCGCCCAACAGCCGCTGCAGCTCGACCTGGAGCTGACTCACTAGCGCGGCGGCATGCTCGAAGCGCGCGTCGTGCAGCGCAGCGCGGGCCAGCTCACGCGTAAGCTCGTCCAGGGCGGCGTACAGCTGCGAGGGGAGCCCGAGAGATGGCGCAGCGACAGCCACGATCTCGGGGGGTTCAGCAATTGCGATGGCGCCAACTCTACTCAATGCGCGGGGAGACATGTCACGTCCGGTTCGTGGTGATGCAGTCGAGAAGCGGTGGAGCGCCCCGGATACGATGGGTGGGTGACCCAGAATGCGGCGGATAACCCGGCGCGCCGCGCCGTGTTCGACGAGCTCGAGCGGGCGGCGCTCGACACGTACGGTGAAGAGCGCACCGCGGAGGCTGGTCTGCAGATGATGCTTGGCCGGGCGGCGACGGCGGTGTGGCGGATCTCTCAGGAATCGCTCGATCTGATGGGCCCGGAGCCGATGCCCACTCATGGCTGAAGCCGCGTCCACGGTCGCCTTGCACGAGCTCACCGCGTCCCAGGCGGCCCGCCTGGTCGCGACGCGGCAGGTGTCGCCGGTGGAGCTGGTCGAGGCGCTATTAGACCGTTCGGCACGGGTCGAACCGCTCGTCCAGGCCTGGGAAACGCTGGACGCCGATCGGGCGCGGACTGCCGCTCGCGCGGCCGAAGAGCAGATCGCCCATGGCGGTGCACTGGGGCCACTGCACGGGGTGCCGATCGGCGCCAAGGACATCTACGATTCCGCCGGGCTGCGCACGGCCGCGGGCTTTCGGCCGTACGACGATCGCATCCCGACCGCTGACTGCGAGCCAATCGCCCGACTCAAGCGTGCCGGGGGCATCCTGCTGGGCAAGATGGTGACGACGCAGTTCGCGTTCTCCGACCCGCCAAAGACGCGCAACCCGTGGTCCGCCGAGCGAACGCCGGGCGGTTCGAGTAGCGGATCCGCGGCCGGAGTGGCAGCGCGCGAGGTGCCGCTGGCGTTGGGCAGTCAGACGGCCGGATCGGTGCTGCGTCCCGCGGCCTACAACGGAGTCGTTGGGCTCAAGCCGACGTATGGTCGGATCAGCAAGCGCGGCGTCTTTCCACTGGCGTGGAGCCTGGACCATGTAGGCATCCTGGCGCGCAGCGTCGAGGACTGCGCCGTGTTCCTGTCGGTGGCAGCGGGCCACGATCCGCTCGATCCCACGTGCGCTGACGAGCCGGTACCTGCGTTCGCGCTGGAGGCCGAGCCGGCGGCGCCGCGGCTTGGGCTGGTGCGTGAGGCGCTGGATCTGTCCGTGCCGCGTGTAGCCGAGCACGTTCAGACCGTGGCGGCGGCATTCGAGCGCGCCGGTGCGCGGGTCGTCGAGGTGTCGTTCGGCGAGCCGATCGACCTGATCCTGGCGGTGCACTCGGTGATCATGCAGGCCGAGGCCGCGGCGGCTCACTGGCAGCTGTTGGAGCAGTTCCCGGGCTCGCATGCGCCGCTGATGCGGGCGTTCGTGGAGGTTGGGCGGCTATTGCCCGCGGCGTTGTACTTGCACGCGCAGCGCTTGCGTCGGCGCGTCCGCGCGTCGATGGCACGCTCGCTGGCCAGTGTCGATGCGCTGTTGTTGCCGACGGCGATCGACGTCGCTCCGTCGCGCGAGACCACGGGCGTCATGTCGCTGCAAGGCCCGCCGAGCCTGACTGGATTCCCGAGCATCAGTCTGCCCAGCGGACTGTTGGATGAGCCCGAACGATTGCCGCTGGCGATTCAGCTGGTGGCCGATGCGTGGCAGGAACCGCGGCTGCTGAACGTTGCGCGCTGGTGCGAGGCGCGGCTGCCCACGCTGCCTGTGCCGCCGCTTGCGGCGTGAGTAACGCTCGCGTACTGGCCGATCTGCTTGTGTCGGCGGGCCCGGGCGGCACCGTCGTGTTTACAGGCGCTGGCGTGAGTACGGAGTCGGGCATACCCGACTTTCGGAGCCCCGGTGGGATCTGGTCACGCTATGCGCCGATCATGTACCAGGACTACCTGCGCGATCCCCTGATGCGGCAGGAGTCGTGGCGGCGCGGCCTCGAGTCATATGCGTCAATGGCCACTGCGTTGCCGAATGCGGCGCATCTGGCCATTGCCGAGTGGTTTGCCGCGGGCTTGGTGCGGAGTGTGGTGACCCAGAACATCGACGGCCTGCACCAGCGCGCCGGCCTGCCTGATTCGGCCGTCATCGAGCTGCATGGCAACGCCCACTTTGTCGGGTGCCTTGGGTGCGCTCGGCGATTTGACCGTCTGTCGGTTCAGGCACGCGTGGAGGCGGGCGAGCTTGATCCGCCATGTCCAAGCTGTGGCGGCATCTTGAAAACCACCACCGTGTCGTTTGGCCAGCCCATGCCTGTTGCCGAAGTGGAGGCCGCGCAGCGGCTGCACTCCTCGGCTGCTCTGTGTCTGGTGGTCGGCTCATCGATGGTCGTGTATCCAGCGGCCACGCTGCCCGAGCTCACGGTCGAGGCCGGCGGTCGCCTGGCCATCGTCAATCAGACCGAAACGCACCTCGACCACCTGGCGACGCTGGTCGCCCGCGAGCCGGCCGCTGTCCTGCTCGGCGAGACCGCCACGCTGCTCGACCGCGTGCAGTCCGACGGATCGCGCTGAGACACCGAGCGTCGCTCGTGGACCGCCGGCTGTCGCTCATCCTGATCACGATGTTTCTCGACGTCCTGGGCGTCGGGATCATCATCCCGGTGGCGCCGTTCTATGCGCAAGCGTATGGCGCCAGTGCACTCGACGTGGGGCTGCTGTTCACGTTCTACTCGGCGGCGCAGTTCCTCGCGACGCCGGTTCTGGGTGGGCTGTCGGATCGCTACGGCCGCCGCTCGATCCTGCTGGTGAGCCTGATCGGCGAGGTGGTTGGTTATTTGTTGATGGGCTTCGCCAACAGCCTGGCCGCGCTGTACGTCGCGCGCCTCGTGACGGGCGCAACGGCGGGCAACATCGGCGCTGCGCAGGCATACCTGGCTGACATCACGCCGCGTGAGCAGCGCACGCGCACATTCGGGCTCGCGGGCGCGGCGTTCGGCGCCGGCTTCCTGTTTGGACCAGCGTTTGGTGGGGCATTGAGCCTGATCGACCTGCGCCTGACGGCGTTCGCCGCGGCCGGCCTGATCGCGCTGAACGTGATCTTCGTGGCGCTGATGCTGCCCGAGTCGCTGCCTGTCGAGCGCCGCTCGACGGCACCGCTCCGTTCGCACCTCAATCCGCTCGGCATCATGCTCCAGCTGGTCGAGCGGCCGATTTTGCGTGCGCCGCTGCTGGTCGTGTTTCTGTTGAACGGCGCGTTCACCGGGATGCAGGCCAATCTGGCCGTTTTCCTGAATGCGCGCTTTGGCTTCGGGCCGACCCAAGTTGCGCCGCTGTTCGTCGCACTGGCGCTCACGGGTGTGTTCATGCAAGGCATCGTCGTGCGCAAGCTCAGCGAGATCCTGGAGGACGCGACCATCCTGCTGCTGGGTGTGATTGCGACGACCAGCGCGTTTGCGCTGATCGGCGTGGTGTTCGAGGCGTGGCTGCTGTTTCCGTCAATGGCATTGCTCTCGGCCGGCAACGCGCTGTGGCGCGCGCCACTCGCGTCGCTGATCACCAAGCTGGTCAGCGAACGCGAGCAGGGCGTGGCCAATGGCGGCGCCCAATCGACGGCCGCGCTGGCCTCTGTATTCGGCCCGATCGGCGCCGGCACAGCATACGAATCGATTTCCGACAGCGCCCCCTACTTCGCCGGCGCCGTAACCGTCCTCCTGTCCGGCCTGGTGATGGCCATCCACCGCCGCGCCAAACTGGTCGCGCCGGTCTAGCGGACGGCGACGGTGATCTCGCGGACTGTGGCCGAACGGATCAGGCCGGACTGGTGTCTGTCTTCTTCTTGAAGCCGAGCACCTGGGCGTGACCGAAGTGTGCCTGCGTTTCGGTGCCATTCGCGGCCGTCGCTCGTTACGCTGATGCATTCCAACGATGAACCAAAGGAGCAGGCATGCGTGTCCTCGGGTCAGAGCCCGGTCCGTGGCGACGGTTTATGCCGTGGCTGGTCGTGCTGATCGTGCTGGGGGTGGCCGCGTCGGTGGCCGTTTTTGCACGTCAGCAGGACACCGCGCGACGCGTCGCCGAGACACGCGCTGATGCTGCTGAGGCTCGCCTGGCCCAGGCCGAAGCGTCGCTGACGGCCATCGCCCACACCAGCGCCGCGGCTACCGCGACCGCGGTCGCCGAGGCCAATCAGCCCGAGGCAGCGCTGAAGCGTGCCCTGGACCTGGTGTTCGAGGCGTACAAGGACCCGAGCGAAGGCCGGTTACGCGCGTTGTCAGCGGCATTCAGTCCTGAGGCACTGAGCTTCGAGCGCGGTGAAGCCGAGCATCTCATCTCCGCTGGTACCCACCTGGCGGGCGGGACGCCCTATGAACTGCAGATCCTGTCGACCAGCGCCAATAGCCCCGACGAGACCCAGATCAGGACGCGCGAGATCTGGGTCTACGACGAGGTCGACGAGCAGAATCGCCGCTCACGGTGCGTCCGCGAGGAGAGCGAACAAACCTACACCATGAAGCGCATGCCCTCAGGCTGGCTGGTCGACGCCGTCCAGCTCAGCGGCACCACGCGGCGCACCGACTGCTAGGGTTCTCCAAGGAGGGGCAGCGCATTGCGGGCCGATCTGCATACCCACTCGTCTCGGAGCGATGGCGTGCTTACGCCAGCGGAGCTGGTGTGTGAGGCACAGCGGGTGGGGCTCGATTGTCTGGCGCTAACCGACCACGACTCCGTTGCGGGCGTCGAGGAGGCAGTCACCGCCGGGCGGGCAGCCGCCGTCGAGATCATTGTCGGGGTGGAGCTGTCCGTGCGGGACGGCCAGGGCATCGAAGATCACTTGTTGGGCTTCTTCGTCGACCCGCGGGCGCCGTCGCTCCAGGTATATCTCGGCAGACTCCAGGATGATCGCCAAGCTATGGCCGAGCAGACCATCCAATTGCTGGCCCACTTGGGTGTGCCAGTCAGCGCCGAGCGGGTGGCTGAGTTGGCCACAGGCGCGGTCATCACGCGGCCGCACATCGCTCGGGCGCTGGTCGAGGCCGGCCACGTCACATCAGAGCAGGAGGCGTTCGAACGCTACCTTGGCTCGGGCAAACCCGCTTCGCCCAAAAGACCATCGCCCGATCCGCGGACCGCGATCCAAGCCATCCGTGCTGCCGGCGGCACCACCGCGCTCGCCCACCCGGTCTTCAGCCACGACGCCGAGGCCACCGAGCGCCTGGCCAACCTGGCGCCACGGCTCGACGCTATGGTCGACGCCGGCCTGCAGGCGATCGAATGCACCTATCCCGACGCCACCCCCGAGCTGACCCAGCAGCTCTCCGCCCTCGCGCGTGAGCGCAAGCTCATCACGACAGGCGGCAGCGACTACCACGGCCCAGGCAAAGCCCCGTACGTCGCGCTCGGCAGCGTCACCGTCGACGACGCAACGGTTCAGGCGCTGCGACAGCTTGCTACGTAGATTCGACCAGGCCGGCGCGGATCGCGTATTTCACGAGCTCGGTCTGGCCGCGTAGGCCGAGCTTGGTCATCAGGCTCGCGCGGTGGTGCTCGACGGTCTTGGTGCTCAGGCACAGGAGGCCGGCGATCGAGCGCGTGCTGTGGCCTTCAGCGGCGAGCTGCAGGACCTCTCGTTCGCGCGGGGTGAGCCGTTCATGCGGTTCGCTGTGCAGATCTTCGGTGGCTCGGATGCGCGACAGGTAGTCGTCGATGACACGTCGGGCGATGCTCGGGTGCAAGTACGCCTGGCCGTCATGGGCAGCGCGAATGGCCTCGGCCAGCTCGGTCGCGGCGTTGCGCTTCAGGACGTAGCCAGCGGCGCCGGCGCGCAGCGCCTGGACCACGTACGCCTCACTGTCGTGAACCGACAACACCACCACCTCGACGTCCGCCACGTCGCGCTTGATCTGGCGAATGGCATCAACGCCGTTGAGCCGTGGCATGGTCAGGTCGATCACGGCTACGTCGGGCTTGAGCTGGGCCGCGAGCTGCACGGCCATCAGGCCATCTTCGGCCTCGGCCACGACTTCGATGTCGCCCATGGCCTCGAGGCACAGCCGTACGCCCTGGCGCACGATGGTGTGATCGTCGGCCAGCAACACGCGAATCACGAGCGCCCCTCACCCCCGCCCTCTCCCCGTGCGCGAGGCGAGGGAGTGCCTATGAATGCTCCACCGGCATGAGGAAGCATCACGCGCACGAGGGTGCCGCTGGGCGAGACGGGATGCGCATAGAAGTCCCCACCGAGCAGCCGCGCACGTTCGCGCATGCCGAACATGCCCAGGTGCTCTCCATCACCTGGCGGGACGGCACCTAGCCCAACGCCGTCGTCGCGAACTTCGAGGCTCACCTGGTCGTCGGTGCGCCGCAGCCGCACCTGTACGGCCCGAGCGCGCGCGTGGCGAATCGCGTTCGTCAACGCTTCCTGGGCAATGCGGAACAGGGCAGTCTCAACGGCGGGCGGCAGCCGTTCGGCGCCTTCGTCGAGGCCGACGACCGTCAGCTGGGTCTCCAGACCGGAGCGCTCCTCGGTCGCACGTACGTACTGGCGTAGGGCGGCCACCAGGCCGAGGTCGTCGAGCACCGACGGCCGCAGCTCGAGCGCAAGCTTGCGCACCTCGTCGAGAGTCTGCGCCGCGAGGTCACGCAGGTTCGAGATCAGCTGGCGCGGCTGAATGGGCAGGTCGGCGGAATACACGTCGGGCATGGTCGCCAGGCCTCGCTCGAGGCCGATGATCACGGCCGTCAGCGCCTGCCCAGCTTCGTCGTGCAGCTCACGCGCGACCCGTCGGCGTTCCTCCTCCTGGGCCGAGATGACCTGCGCTGCCAGACGCTCCATCTGTTCGCTGGTGTCGCGAATGGTGGCCGCGTCGACCTCGAGGCGATCCCACAGCGCGTTGATCTCGACCACCAGCGCGGCCACGTCCGGATCGGTCAGTGGCGTCACCGAGGCGCGGGCCGAATGGTCACCCGCGTTGAAGCGCTTGGTGGCATCGCGCAGGCTCTGGATAGGTCGGAACGTCTCGCGCAGCAGGACCATGGTCAGGCCGGCGGACAGACACAGCGCGGCAAGCACCAGCAGTGCGTGCGTAATCGGCGTGAATGTACCGCTCAGGACGAGGCGCTGCGTCAGCCAGGTGCCGATGAGCGCGCCACCCAGCACCACGACCAGGTTGACGCCCAGCAGGCGCCAGAACAGCGGGATGCTCGACCAGCGCGAGACGGCGATCTCACGTTCACGCGGTCGCGTCGCGGACGGAGCGAAGAGTGCGCCGGCCATGATGCCGTGGACTCTACCAGCGGAACTCGACGGTACCCGAGGGTTTGGGCGGGTTGGCGCCCGCGGCGAGCGTGGACGCCTGCGGCAATTGGGCGGCCTCCCAGGTTTGCAGCAGCGCGGCGAGAAACGGGTTGTCCCCTTCGACGAGCCGAGCCTCGCGCGGCGTGCTCGAGAACTCGCGTAGGCGCTGGCTCAGGTCCTGCCCCTCGGCCGTTTCCTGCTGCAGCCGCTGCACGAGCTGAAGTCGGCGAACCAGGCGCAAGCGTTCGGACTCGACATCGGGTGGGCGAGGTCGGCGGCGGTGCTGCGCGTCGAAGCGCCGAATCCAGGTTTGATGAAGCATGGCCGCCTCACTCAAGAACCGCTCCGCGGAAAGCGGCTCGCGATTTACCTGCTGCACGTGGTCCCCCGCACAAGATACGTCCGTTTTGCATCAGGGTGCTAGCGCGCGCTCCACGCGAGCGCGTGAACGTTACCCCGCGCGGCCCAGAACGTGGTATTTGACGAAGTTGGTGTGGACGCCGACGTCGAACGGGTGCGAGCCAGTGATGACGACGGTGTCGGCGGGGGCGGCGCCGTGCGATTGGACCAGATGGTCCTCCATGGCGCTGATGTTGGTTTCCAACGCGTCCTTGAGATCGAGCTGGACAGGCGTCACGCCCCACCACAATGCGAGGCGCGCGCACACGTTCGGGTCGGGCGTAAAGGCGAAGATGGGCACGCGCGCGCGCCCGCGCGACAAAAGCTCCGCGGTCAGACCCGAGCGGGTAATGCCGACGATGGCCGAGGCTTCCAGGTCTTCCGCCAGCACGCGCGCCGCGTGCGTGACCGCGGCGGCGTAGCCGCGCGGTCGCTCGTCACGCGCCCGACCCACCCGCGGCTCGTCGGCCGATTCCGCGGCGCGCACGATGCGGTCCATCATGCGCACGACGACCAGTGGGTGGCGCCCAGTGGCGGTCTCGGCCGACAGCATCACCGCGTCGCTGCCATCCCAGACTGCGTTAGCAACGTCGCTCGCCTCGGCGCGCGTGGGCGTCTCCTCGGTGATCATGGACTCGAGCATTTGCGTTGCCGTGATGACCGGGATCCCGCGCTGGTTCGCGTGCTGGATGATGCGTTTTTGCAGCATCGGCACCATCTCAGGAGCAAGCTCGACGCCCAGGTCACCGCGCGCGACCATGACACCGTCCGCGACCTGCAGGATTGCGTCCAGGTTGTCGATCGCTTCGCCTTTTTCGAGCTTGACGATGCACGGCACGGTGAGGCCCAGGTTGCGCATCATGTCCTGCGCGACGCGGACTTCAGCCGCGGTGCGAATGAACGACAGGGCTACATAATCGACGCGCAGCTCGCTCAACCCGAAGGCCAGGTCGGCACGGTCCTTGTCGGTGATGGCCGGCGCCGAAACCGCCACGCCAGGCAGGTTGATGCCCTTGTGCTCGCCGAGCGGGCCGCCTTCTTCGACACGGGTGCGCACTTCGCCATCCTGGGTGCCCAGGACGGTCAGCCTGATGCGTCCATCGTCTAGCAGGACGCGATCGCCCGGTCGTACGTCGCCGACCAGCCCGGCGTAGGTGCAGCCGATCCGCTCGGCGGTACCGACGACGTCACGCGCCAGTATGCACAGGTCTTGGCCGGGCTCGAGGTACACCGGCCCGCCGCCCACGAGCGAGCCGACGCGGATCTTCGGACCTTGTAAGTCCTGCATCACGGCGACGGCCCGGCCAACGCTGGCCGCGGCATCGCGGACCGCCGCGCAGCGTCGCGCATGCTCGGCAGGCGAACCGTGCGAGAAATTCAATCGGGCAACGTCCAGTCCAGCACGCACCAGCTCGGCCTCGAGACCATCGGTGGCCGGCCCCAGGGTCGCGACGATCTTGGCCCGACGGACGCGCTCCATGTCAGATGTCAGACTTCACGTTGAACTGGCCGACCTGGCTGAACATGCGCTGCGTGAGCTCGTCCAACTGCAGGTCCGCTGTGTCGCACAGTTGCTGTGCCAGCTCGCGCGCTGGGCGCCAGTCCGTCATCGGCTTGCCGACCGGGGCGTCGCCGTCGTCGCGTTGGATGGCGACCTGGTAACCCCGGCCCGCGCCGCCATGTGGGTTGCCACCAGTGAGCGGCACGATGCGCACGCCACGCGCTCGGAAAAGTGCGACGCGATACGAGCCGCCATGGCCATCATCCGCCACAATGTCCTGTCCGTCGCGAAACACGTGCCACACCAGCGGCGGCGCTGGCTCGCGCTTGCGCCGCAGCCAGTCGAATAGACCCACGATGCTCTATTATCCCGCGCGGAGGAGGACTGTCCCATCCCGATCAACATCGACCCCACTCTGTTCCGATGGGACGTACCGATCCTCAACCTGCCACTGCAGATCACGTGGCACGGCTTTTTCACCGCCGTTGGCACGCTCGTCGGCATCTGGCTGGCCGTGCGCTGGGCGACCCGGGCCGGTTTCACCGAAGACGATACGTTCTCAGTCGCAATGTGGGGCGTGGTCGGAGCGATCGTCGGCGCACGCCTGTTCCACGTTGTCGATCAATGGGATTTCTACGCCCGGGACCCGCTGATGATCTTGCGCATCAACGAGGGCGGTCTGGCTATCTATGGCACGATCGTCGGCGGACCGATTGCGGGCGCCCTGTACGCGTGGCGGCGCGGGCTGAACGTTGCCCGGCTGGCCGATATCGCATCAGCGCCGCTGATATTGGGCATGGCCATTGGCCGCATCGGCGACATCATCAACGGCGAGCACCATGGCGCCCCAGCCGACGGGTTCCCGCTCGCGGTCATCTATACCCACCCGAACTCGCTGGGCGAGCTGAACCGGCCCGTGCATCTGGCCGTGGGCTACGAGATGCTGCTCGACCTGGTGATCTTCGTCGTTCTTGTGTGGCTGGTACGCGGCGTTGTGCGCGCCACCAAGGGCCGCTGGCATTTCAACTGGCAGCCCCGCTACCCACGCGACGGGATGTTGTTCTGGATTTATCTCGGCCTGTATTCGCTCGGGCGCTTCTTCGTGCAGTTCTATCGCGTCGACACGCCGTTCGCGCTGGGCCTCAGCCAGGCGCAGCTACTGTCGGTGCTGACGGCGATGGTCGCGGTGTGGTTCCTGGTCTATCAGACCAACCGCGCGCGCAAGCTTGGCCCATCACAGCCCATCGTCGCCGACGCCGAGCGTGCCCACCTGCAGCGTGTCTGAGCCACCCGCTCAGGACAGTGGTCGGCGTTTGTCCAAGCGGGCGCGCTCTGACGCCAGGCATTCGGTGATCCGCAGGCGCAGCGACTCGGGCGCCTGCTGCTCCTGACAGCGCACCTTCACCAGGCGCCGCAGCGACGCCTCGAACTGGTACAGATGCAGGCAGCCGCGACACGCGTCCAGATGCTCTTGCACCTGCACGATGTCGTCGTCTGACAGCTCGCGATCGATGTACGGTTGCAGCGCCTGGCGGCACGTCGGACAGGTGATCACCGTCGTTTCCCTCCGACGAGGTTGGCACCGTCGCTGGCGCCGTCGACGTCCTGGTGGACCTTGCTGCCGCCGGTGAAGCCCGCCGCGCGCGCTTGATCCCAGAGTGCCCGCTGCAGCAGGCGGCGACCGCGAAACAGGCGACTCATCACCGTGCCCTTGGCGACATTGGTCGCGTCAGCCACTTCGGCGTAACTGAGGCCCTCCACGTCGGCCAACTGGACCGTGGTGCGGAACTGTGGTGGCAGCTGATCGATCGCCCGCTGAATTTCATCTGCGCCGAGCCGATCGAGGACCGTGTCCTCGACGTCATTGACGACGTCGGCACCATCGCTCTTGATCTGGTTATAGAGGAAGAAGTCCTCGGTATCTTCGAGCGAGCTCTCCTGAGGACGGCCCTGTTTGCGGCGGTAGGTGTTGATGTAGGTGTTGGTCAGGATTTTGAACAGCCAGGCTCGAAAGTTCGTGCCTTGTTCGAAGCGATCATAGAAGCGATACGCGCGCACGAGCGCGTCCTGGACCAGGTCCTCAGCATCACTTGGATTGCGGGTCATGCGCAACGCGGTGCGATACAGCGCATCCAGGTGCTGCATTGCCTCTTGTTCGAACCGTTCTCGGGCGGTGGCTGCCTCCGTGTTAGTCACTGTTGCTAACTCCAACAGAGACGCCGATATTCCGCTTTTCCTTGGCCGGATATCCAAGATCGTCCAGGACTTGCAGCATCGCCTGTCGGCTGGCCTCGGGGGCGTGTTCGACCCACACTTCGGCGGCGTGCCAATCCGCTCCTGCTTCGACCACACCTGGGATGACTTCCAATTCGGGCAGCAGGATCGCTTCGGCTGGCACCGGGCAGCACGCGCCAGCTACCACACTGGCTTCGTGCAAACGCGGGACGCTGAAGATGGTGCGCATCACTCGACGTAGGTGAGGTCGTGCGGTCGAGACTCGGCCCGCCCCGCGTCAGTCATGCGCACGAATCGCGCGTTCTGGCGCAGCTCCGACAAGCAGCGTGCGTTCAAGTAGCTCATCCCGCTGCGCAGCCCGCCGACCTGTTGGTACAGCACTTCAGCCAGGGTGCCACGGAACGGCACGACGGCCTCGACGCCTTCGGGCACGACAGCCGCGGCGAGCTCGTCGAGCACGTCCTCGCTGGTTTCGCGTTGGCGGCGGGATTCGGCCGCGCCGGCGCTGGCCATGCCTCGATACACCTTGTACCGGACGCCAGTGCGCATCACGGTGCGGCCGGGACTCTCTTCGGTGCCGGCGAGCAGGCTGCCGATCATGGCCGTCTCGGCGCCGGCGGCCAGGGCCTTGGTCAGGTCGCCACTGGTGCGGATGCCGCCATCGGCGATGACCGGCAGCTTGAACTCGGCGGCCGCGGCGACGCACTCGAACAGCGCCGTCAACTGCGGAACGCCGACACCGGCCACGATGCGCGTCGAACACGCCGCGCCCGGACCCACGCCAACCTTGATCGCGTCGGCTCCGGCATCGGCCAGGTCGCGCACGCCGTCGGCGGTCGCGACGTTGCCGCTGATGAGCTGCACCTGTGGAAAGGCTTGTTTGACGCGCCGGGTCGCGTCCAGGGCGTGCTCCGAGTGACCATGGGCGATGTCCACGACGAGGACGTCGACGCCAGCGGCGACGAGCGCTTCAGCGCGCTCCATGTAATCGCCGACGGCACCAATCGCAGCGCCGACCAGCAGTCGGCCCTGACTATCACGCGCCGCATACGGGTGTTCGGTGAGCCGCAATACGTCGCGCGCGGTGATCAGTCCGCGCAGGTGGCCAGCGTCGTCGACGAGTGGCAGCTTCTCCAGCCGGTGCTCGTGCAGAATGCGGCGCGCCTGCTCGAGGCGGGTGCCGACCGGCGCGGTGACCAGCTGATCGCCGCCAGTCATGACCCGCTCGATCGGCTGCGTCGTGTCTTCGGCAAAGAGCACGTCGCGCGAGGTGACGATGCCCAGCAGCCTGTCGTTGTCTCCCACGACCAGCAGGCTATTCACATTGTGCCGACCCATGAGCGTGATCGCGTCGCCCAGAACCCGATGCGGCGAGATCGTGTGCAGTCGGCGTCCGCCGACCATCTCCTCGGGCCGCTTGACCTGCTGCACTTCGGCCGCTTCCTGCTCGATGGGCATAAAGCGATGGATGACGCCGATGCCGCCTTCGCGTGCCATCGCCCGCGCCATGCGCGCCTCGGTCACGGTGTCCATATTGGCCGCGACGATCGGGATCTCCAGGCGCAGCTCGCGGGTCAATCGGGTACTGGTGTCGACGTCACGGCGGGAGGCCACGGCCGAACGGCACGGGACGAGCAGCACGTCGTCGTAAGTTAGCGCCAGCGGGATGCACGGCTCAGACATCGGGTCGCCTAGACGATAGCACTCGGGTTCGGCGGTCCGGCCCGATGGGCAGCGAAGAAGCTGGACGGCGGCCGCAAGTATTACGAACTGGGGCGCGCCCGAAACGCGGCGAGCTCGGCTTCGTATTCTTCGGTGAGTGCCGCGATGAGTCGCCACACCTCGGGAGCGATCAGCCCGGCGTCGCGCAGGTCGATGAGCCGATCGAGGTATGGCCAGCGCGCAGCGTCAGGATTGGTGTGAAGAGCGTCGACCAATACCTTCGTCACGCGCGACCTCCGGGCGGATGGTTGGGTAACGTTCGAGGCGCACCTTTCGTGCCACGGTGATGACCGATTTGGCGGTGTCGATCGTCAGTTACCGCGTGCCCGATTTGTTGCGGCAGTGCCTCGCTGCCCTGGACACCGACCGCCACACGTTGACCATGACGGTCACGGTCGTCGACAACGCCAGCGGCGATCGCTCAGCTGAGGTCGTGGTGGGCGAGTTCCCGTGGGTGCGGCTCATTCGCAACCAGCGCAACGTCGGCTTCGGGGCGGCACACAACCAGGCCCTGCGCGAGTCGGACGCGCGCCACCTGCTCGTGCTCAACTCGGATGCCGCGCCTGCGCCTGGCGCATTGCGCACGTTGGTCGACTACCTCGACGAGCACCCCGACGTGGCCGTGGTCGGGCCCAAGCTGCGCTATCCCGACGGGCGGGTCCAGCCCTCTCGGCGGCTTTTTCCAACCCTGGCGACATTGTTCTGCGAAAGCACGCAGCTGCAGCGGTTTTTTCCCGACATGCAGTTGCTGAGGCGCTACTACGTCGAGGATCGGAGTGCTGCGGAGACGCAGGACGTCGATTGGCTTGTAGGCGCCTGCCTGTGCGTGCGCGCCCGTGCCGCTGCCGACGTCGGCCTGCTCGACGAGCGGTTCTTCCTGTACAGCGAGGAATTGGACTGGTGTCGCCGGTTCCGCGCGGCCGGCTGGCGCATCGTCTACCTGCCATCGGCCGAGGTGGGTCACCACGAGGGCGCCAGCACCAGCCTCGACCTGGCCGCGCGTGACCAGCGCTTCCAGTCATCGAAGCTGCGCTACGCCGAGAAGTGGCACGGCCCTGGCGCCGCGCGTGCGTTTCGGACTTACCTGATCGCGGAATACCTCGCCCGAGCCGTCGAAGAACGTGTCAAGCTGGCGCTCGGGTCGCGCCCGCGGGAGCGCCGCGCGCAGCTGCAGGTGATCGCCGCGGGTTTGCGCCACGCACTCCGTGGCTGAGCCGCGCGTCCTGTTCGTCACCGGCGAGTATCCGCCGGACGTTGGCGGGATTGGCGACTACACCGCTCGGCTGCGCGCGGCCCTTCTGGATCGCGGCGTTGCGAGCACCGTACTGACCCGTCAGGACGTTGGCCGGTGGAATGCCCGATCGCTGTTGCACCTCCTGCAGGCTTCGGCGCGTGATGGCATCGTCCACATCCAGTACCAGCCGGCGGCGTTCGACCTGCTGGGCGACGTATGTCTGATGCCGCTGCTGGTTCGGATCGCAAGGCGTGGCGCTCGGGTGGTGACGACGCTGCACGACACACGCGTGCCGTACCTTTTCCGAGGCGCCGGCCCGCTGCGCTGGCAAGCCGTGCGGCTACTGGCGCGGACCAGCCACGCCGTCATCGCCGCCGACGAACGAGACTTGCACGTGCTGGGCGCGCGCACTGGCCATGTCGTGCCGATCGGCTCGAACGTCGCTGGCCAGCCGCCTATCAGCTACGAACGTTCCGCGTTTCGTGCCCGGCTGGGCATTGCGCCGAACACGCTCGTGGTGGTCTATTTCGGCCTGCTCAATGCCAGCAAAGGCCTCGATGCGCTGCTCAACGCTTTCGACCGCATCGCCGCTCAGCGGGACGCACGGCTGCTGCTGGTCGGCGCTGTCGCGGGTGCCTCAGACGCGACCGATCGTGCTACCGCCTCGGCAATGGCCGGCCGGTTGGCAGGTTTTGGTGACCGCCTGATTCGAACGGGCTTTCTGGCGCCCGGCGATGTGTCGGCGCACCTGTTGGCGGCGGACGTAGCGCTCCTGCCGTACCGCGATGGCGCCTCGCCCCGACGCGGCTCACTGCTGGCCTGCGCCGAACATGGCTTGCCGATCGTCTCGACGCTTCCTGCCAGCGCCTCCGTGGCCGACGCCGTGCTGGCCGTGCCGCCCGATGACGTGACCGGCCTCGCCGCGGCGGTGCTGCGCGTTGCCGAGGATGCTGCGCTTGCTGCGCGCCTGCGTGCGAGCTCACGAGCGCTGGCCGAGCGAGTGAGCTGGCCGCGTATCGCCGACCAGCACGCCGCGATTTACCGTCAGATGTGAACTAGCCAGCGAAGCGGAAGGCCGGCCGACCGCGCACGCCAGGTCGACAACGGAACAGCGCGCCGGCCAGCGGCTGATCTTGCCGTGCCTCGGCCGACATACCGAAGTTCATTGTCGTGATGTACAGGTCGCTGTAGTCCGGACCGCCGAAGGCCGGACACGTGGCCATCTTCACTGGGAGGCGCACGACTTTGTCGATCTCGCCTGTCGGCAGGTACCGGCGCACTGTGCCGCTGCCGTGCTGGGCGAGCCACAGACCGCCCTCGGCATCCAGGGTCATGCCATCGGGCAGGCCTTCATCCTTCGGGATGTCCAGCACGGTCTGGCGGTTGGTCAGGCTGCCGCTGTCCAGGTCGAAGTCGAATGTGTCGACGCGCTGGGTCATCGAGTCGATGTAGTACATGCGTCGGTTGTCGAGGCTCCAGTCGAGACCGTTCGACAGTGTGATGTCCGGGACGACGCGCGTGACACGATAATCCGGGTCGAGCCGATACAGCGCCCCCGCAGCCGGCATGTTGCCACTGAACGACATCGTGCCTGCCCAGAACCGGCCGGCCGGATCGCACTTGCCATCGTTCATCCGATTGGTCGGCGTATCCTCTTCGACCTTGGCGACCCAGCGTAGCTCGCCTGGCAACTCGTCGAGGACGGCGAAACCGTCGCGCAGGGCCAGCACCAGGCCGCCCCGCTCGCGCAGCGCCGCCGCGCCCACTGGCTGCCCGACGTCCATCGCTTTGTCTTGCCCCGTCGCCGGATCGTAGACGTGGATGGCTTGGCCCATGATGTCGACCCAGACCAGGGTGTTGGTCCGATCGTCCCACACCGGCCCTTCGCCCACATGCGCGTGCGCATCCAGCACCACTTCCACTTCGAGCTCAGCAGCGACCATGTCTCACTCTCCCATCAGCTAGTCCGCCATGCGTTGCGGAACCGCCGTGACGTCCTCGCGCTTCGCGCGCCAACTGCGCGGGGCTGTGTGCCAAACGAATCCGGGCAACCCCAGGGCCACGCCATCCGGTGCATGCGCTGGCGCAGCGCAACTCGGGCATGTCCTCGCGCTTCGCGCGCCGTCGGGGACGGATGGCTTTGGCTAAGCGATCTGGGCACCTCAGGGATCCCCCGCTTTTCTGAGAGACATGACGGCCGGACCGCGCGCGAAGCGCGAGGAAGGCTGAGCGGCCCGTTATCAGTCACGGCGCGCGACTCCACCGGACGGTGGCGTCGGGCCGCTGCTCGAGACCTGGCATTAGCTCGGTGCCCAGGCCGGGGCCCTCGGGCGGATACACGTGGCCGTTTTCGATGCGCGGCAACTGCGTCACCAGCTCGGTGTACCAACCCGTGTAAAACGCCCGCACCGTCTCCTGGATGAGCGCGTTGATCGCATTCATGCTCAGGTGCAGCGAGGCCATGAGCACGACCGGCCCGGTGCAATCGTGCGGCGCGACCGGCAGCTGGTGCGCCTCAGCCATCGCGGCGATCTTGCGCGCTTCGATGAGCCCGCCACACCACGAGATGTCGAGCATGACCACGCCAACCGCGCGCCGCTCCATGAGCTCCCGAAACGACCAGCGCGTGCCCAGCGTCTCACTCGCGGTGATCGGCACCCGCGTCGTATGCGCGAGCTCGGCAAGCGCGCTCAGGTTATCCATCTTGATCGGGTCTTCGTACCAGAACGGATTGAAATCCTCGAGCGCGCCCGTGATCCTCTTGGCCGTCGGCAGGTCCCACAGCGAATGGAACTCGACCATGATGTCCATCTGATCGCCCACCGCGCGACGGATCTTGCGGAACGGCTCGAGCGCCGTCCTCAGTTCTGGGCCCGAGATGTAGTGGCCGTCGGAAGCCTCGGCGAAGGGGTCGAACGGCCAGATCTTCATGCCCGTGATGCCCTGGTCGAGCAGGCTTCGGGCGAGCTCGTCGGCGCGATTGAGGAAGGCATCGAGGTCTTCGTACGGCCCCGCGCTCAGGTCCTCAGGCAAGCCCCAGTTATCGACCGCCTGCACGCTGCGCGCGCGGACGTACCGATACCCAGCACACGTGTTGTAGATGCGCAGTCGATCGCGGCTCAGGCCGCCCAGCAGCTGGTACACCGGCTGGCCGGTCGCTTTGCCGAAGATGTCCCACAGTGCGATGTCCAGGGCTGAATTACCGCGCGCCTCGGCGCCGGTGCTGTTGAAGCCCAGGTATCCGTACAGCTGGCGCGCGTGGCGGTCGATCTGCAGCGGGTCTTTGCCGAGCAGGTACGGCGCAATGGTCTCGTGCACGTACGCGGCGACCGTGCTGGCGCCGAAGAACGTCTCCCCCAGGCCGACCAGGCCCTCGTCCGTATGGACGCGCAGCCACAGCACATTCGGAAACTCAGCCAGCTGAAGCGTCTCGAGCGCGCTGACCTTCACCGCGACCGATGATTGAGCCCCGCTCTACTTTGACGCAAGTCTGTTCGCTCTCTTTTTGAAGAATTCCTCGGCTGCGTGACCCCCCGGCGTCACGCACGAACGGGATTTTCCCAAACCTGAATGCGCGCCCAGGTGGTATAGATCGACCGTGCTGAGACAGGCGGCGCTCGAGCCGCGCACCACGCTTACGTGGGCGCTGGTGCTGACAGCCGCGGCGGCGGTTGGTCTTTTGGCCGCGGCCACCTCGCCCTTGCTGATCCTGGCCGCGCTCGGCGCGGTAGCGGTCCTCGCAGCGGTGTGGTGGCGGCCCTGGACGGGCGTGCTGCTCTTCGTCGGGATCGTCGCCGTACTGCCGTTCGGTGTCATTCCCGTGCCGATCGGCGGCGCGCAGTTGACTATGGTCGACGCGGTCCTGATTGCCACCTATTCGGCCGTGCTCGGCCGCGTGGCGTTCTGCGGCTGGAAGCTGCCGCTGGGCGTGACCGGCGCTGCGCTGGTCGCCTTTGTCATCCTGATCGGCATTGCGTTCCTCGGCGGGACGGCCTCGACATCCCCACCCCCGGAGCTCATTCGGCGGGTCGCCAAGCTCGTGGCCAGCCTGCTGTTCTTCATCGTCGCCCGCGCGCTACTGGCCCAACGCGATCGACTCCCAGAGCTGCTCAGGTGGCTGATGCTGGCCGGCGCGGTGCAGGGCGCTATCGGTTCGCTGCTGATGCTGCTGTCGCCGATCACGCAGCTCAACCTGCTCAGCAGCTTGCGCGTCATCGGCTACCCACTTGCCGACGTGCTGCGCTACGTACCCGGCCCGAACAATACGTACACCGAGCAGTTGCGCGCGATCGGCACGTCGGTCGATCCGAACGTGTTCGGTGGGACGCTGATGCTGGCGCTGGCGCTGATCGTCGTCCAGTGGGCGGCGCCCAAGCCACTCTTCAGTCGCTGGCTGCTCGTGGTCCTGGCAATCCCGACCGGCGTGGGCATTCTGCTCAGCCTGTCGCGCGCCAGCTGGGTTGGCCTGAGCGTGGGCCTGCTGCTCGTCGGAACCATGCGCTACCGAGGCATCCTGGTGTTGGGCGTAGCGGCCGGACTGGTACTGCTGGCGACTCCGGCGGGTCAGGACGTCATGGAGCGCTTCGTCAGCGGCTTTTCGACTGCCGATCGTGCGACAGCGTTTCGCGTTGGCGAGTATGCCAATGCCCTGACGCTGATCCAGCGCTATCCATTGCTCGGCATCGGCTTTGGGCTCTCACCCGACATCGACGTGACTGCCGGTGTCTCGAGCGTCTATCTGCTGGTTGCCGAGCAGACCGGCCTGATCGGCCTGGCTATCTACCTGATCGCGCTCGGCAGCGCCTGGACTGTCGGACTGCGCGCGCTCCAGCGGCTCCGCGATCCACGCGCCCAGGGCATTGTCGCGGCGTGTTTCGCCGCGCTCAGCGGCGCGTTGGTGACCGGTTTACTCGATCACTACTTTGCGAACCAGGCGTTTCCACACGCGGTGGCGCTGTTCTGGTTGTACGCGGCGGCGTTGGTTCAGGCTGCTCACTCCTCGGCAGACTGAACCAGAACGTACTGCCCTGGTCAGGCCCGCTGCTTTCGGCGCCGACCTCGCCGCCGTGCAAGAGCACCAGGTGGCGGGCGATCGACAACCCGAGACCCATCCCGCCGTACGGGCGCGTCAGCGATGCGTCGCCCTCATAGAAGCGCTCCCAGACCCGCGCTAGTTGCTCGTCGCGCATGCCGATGCCCGAGTCAGATACAGACACGCGCACCGCGTCGTCGTGTCGAGGGTCGGGCGCCACGTCGACCTGGACGCTGCCGCCCTCGGGCGTGAATTTGATCGCGTTGCCGAGGTAGCTGCGCAGCACATGCTGCAGCTTGTCGTCGTCGGCTCGCACCTCGCCGATGCGCTTGTCGATGCTGACCTGCAGCTCGAGCTGCTTCGACTCAGCGGCGGCGCGACAGCGCTCGGCGGTGCGGCGCACCAGGTCAGGCAGGTTGACTAGCTGGACCTCCAGGCGTTCTGCACCAGCCTCGAGGCGGGTGAAGTCGAGCAGGCCGTTCACCAGGTCGAGCAGGCGGTCGCCCGCGGCGCGCACGTTGGCTACGTACTTACCTGTGCGCGGGGCAAGCGGACCGCTCAGCCCGCGCAGCAGCATGTCGGTGTAGCCCAGAATCGACGTGAGCGGCGTGCGCAGCTCGTGGCTCATGATCGCCAGGAACTCGTCCTTCTGGCGATTCGCGTCGCGCAGCGCCGCCTCGGCGCGCTGATGCTCGGAGTCGTCGCGCGCGATGACGGACAAGCCGAGCATGCGCCCCTCGGCGTCGCGAATCGGCGCCAGGCTGATCGCCAGCGTCAACGCTTCGGCGCGCGCGAGTCGGCGGGTGAGCGTCGCTTGCTCCGGCTCGCCCGCGGCTAGCACCTGCTGACCGAGCGAGGCGATCGAACAGTCGGCATCGTCGACCTGGTCGTCCAGCCACTTCAGCGTCTTGCCGACGGCTGACTGGCCGGGGATACCGAGCAGACGCTCGGCACTGCCGTTCCACGTCAGGATGGTCATCTGCGTGTCGGTCGAGAGGATCGCTTCGGTCGCTTCGGCCAGGATGCTGGCCAGGTACTCGTCGCCGTTGGCGCGGGTGCGTGCGTGGGCGCGCGAGCGCGGCGCTGCTCGGCGCTTGCTCTGGCCCTCTGGGTGGCGTGTGCGCGCGACGCGCGCATTGGCTTGGCGGATGCGCGTTGCGAGCTGGCGGCGGTCTTCGGTGACTTCGATCAGCTCGTAGCGCTCCGCGATGAATGGGTCGCGGATGAGCTCGGCGTGCAGCGCGTCTTTGGCCGCGGTCGTGGCGGTGAAGAAGACCAGGAGCACCTGCCCGCCCAGGCGGCGTACGTCGCGCGCGACTTGCAGTGGCTCGGGTACGGACGGACCAATGCCGACCACCGCGACCTCCGGTGGGTGGTCAACCCGGTCGGCTTGGTCGACGATGAGCCGCATCTCGCGCGCCGCCTGCGCGATGCGCGCGAAAAACGGCGAGCCCGAAGGTTCGATCAGCAGCAGTCGCTCAGCGCGCTGGTAAGGAGACGAGGCGGCTGCATGTGCGGAGGCAGATGGCAGCAATCGACCAGGTCCCACGGCGCGGCAACTGCTGAGTTCGGCAAGATCAATGCCAGCGCGAGCGCAGCAAGCAGAGTGTGGCTACTTGCTTTTACTGGCGACGGTGAGATCGGGGATGAGCAGCACGTCACCGGCGCGGACATTGGCCACGGTGAGTCGGCTGACCGTGGCGATGGTGTCTGACGAGACACCGGTGCGGGCGGCGATCTGCTCGAGAGTCTCGCCGGCTTGAACGCGGTACAGGTAGCCGGGCTGATTGGGAATCGTCAGCACCTGGCCGACCTGGAGTCGGTCGGGGTTTGCCACGCCGCTGGCGTTGGAGACGCTGGCGGGCGAGACCCCGTACATGCTCGCGACCGAGCGGATTGTGTCGCCGGGTTGGACACGATACGCCACGAATGGTCCGCTCACAGAGGAGACAGCGCCAGAAGGACCAGGCGTCGGCGCTGCGGCGGCCGCTGAACTGCTGCCTGACCCAGCGGTGCCCGCCTGCGAGGCGGCTGCGGCCCCTGGCTGCGCAGTGGCGGCGGCGGCCGATCCTGGGACCCGCGTCGGCGCAGCGGCCGCCTGACCGATCGGCGTGGGTGCGGACGTCGCTTGCGGCGGCGCTGCAATTGCCTGCAGGGTCGGCGCTGGCAGCCCGGTCTGGGTCGGCAGCGCGACCACGATCGTGCCAGCAGGGGACCGCGCCGCCTGAGGCGCACCGCTCGAGCCTCCGCCACCGTTGAACAGCGGCAGCTCACTGGCCAGTACCGCCGCGATCAACGGGATGAGGCCGAGCAGCGGCAGCCAGAGCCAGGCAGGTCGTCGTCGTCGGCCGCGCTGCCGCGCCGACTGTACGGCCTGTGGCCGTGAGGTTAGGGGCGGCTGGTAAGCACGAGGCACTGGTGAGGCCCAGATACCATGCAGGTCGGATGCCGACCGATAGCGTACCGCATGCTGGCCGGCACCAGAAGAGGGATGTCAAGAAATTGACGACGACATGATCGTCGCCTGGACCGGCCACCGGCCCGACCTCTTCGCAGACGCCAGCACCGCGCGCGCAACCGTCGTCGACACGGCACGCGACCTGCTGCACCAAGAGCCGCTGGAGCGGTTCCTGGTGGGAGGGCAACGGGGGGTGGATACGTGGGCCGCTGAGGCGGCGGTCGACTTCGGCGTTCCGTTTACGGTGGTCTTGCCGTTCGACGTGCCGGACTTCACTTTGGATTGGACCGACACCGATCGCGACCGGCTACTGGATTCGCTGGCGCGCGCCGATCAGGTCCGCGTCGCCGGCGGCTACAGCGAGCGCAATCGCTTGCTCGCCGCCGAGGCCGATCTGCTGGTCGCGGTGTGGACTGGCCGGGCTGGCGGCGGTACCGCGGAGACCTTGGCGTTTGCCCAACAGTTCGCCACGCCGATCAGGGACGTCCGACTGACCGCGTCACCGTCGACTGGCCGGCAAGCCGGGCGCGGCATCTAGCCAAGACTGACCCGCACGTGTCTGGCCGTGCCGAACAGCCTGTCACTGATGACGCGCACCGCACGACGTACCAGGATCTGGCCAACACGCTAGGCGTGCCGCTCAACAGCCTGGGCCCAACAAGGGCACGCTGCCTGGCCAAGCTCAAACGGCTCCTGGACGACGCCGGATTTTTCTGATTCAGGGATCAGACGTCAGGGTCAGGCGGCAGGAGTTTGCACTCGCGCCGTCGACCGAATGCCGCCGTCACTGCACTCGCCGCATTCACTGTGGCGGCACTCGTGCTGCCGGTCGGCTCGGTCGTGGGTCATCGGCCAGCAATGGGCAACAACCAGCCCAATGCGCTCATCGATCCGCCCGATATCGACTAACTGGCTGCTTGAATCCTGCTCCGCGCCGCTGAGTGGTAGGTGCTAGCGCTTGGCGGCGCGGGGCGTGGCTGCGCCACTGAGGAGCCAGGTGGCGCCATTGACCAGGCCCTCGATGACGAGCATCCAAACGCCGAAGGGCAGCAGCACCAGCGCCAGGATGCCGTCGACGATGCCCCAGCTGAGCTTTTCGGGATGCGAGCGAACGGCAGGGCGCGCCTCGGGCCGAACAACTTCGATCATAGTGCTGCTCGCACCTGCAAGCTGGATGCCAGCGCGACCTGACGCATGCCGCGGGGACCGGGCGGCGACTCGTGTCAGGCGGGCAGCACGACCATGCGGTCGAGTGTCTCGGAGCCCACGAGTTTGATGCCGATCACGCCCTTGCGGTCACGCGCGACCACGGGCACGCGGTCCGGTATCGCGCGCGCGGTGCCGCCGGATGCGGTAACCAGGAGCACGTCTTCGCTGCCACCGAGTACCCCCGCGCCGACGATCGAGCTGCGCGGCAGCAGTTGCATCGTGGCTACACCGCCCGTGGCGCGGCCCTTTCTCGGGTACTCCGACACAAGACTGCGTTTGATCAGGCCGGTGCTGCTGGCAACCCACAGCATGCGCTCGTCGACGTCGGTGAGCCAGTCGGCGCTGACGACCGAGGCGTTCTTGGCCAGACCAATCGCCTGCACCCCCTGACCAACACGTCCGGTGGGCCGCAGGTCACCGTCCGAGAAACGCAGCGTCTTGCCATCGGACGTGGTGACCAGGAAATCTCCGCCGCCGGGCATGACCAGCGCGCGCGCAATGGCGTCCTTGCCCAGCAGGCGTAGGTCTGGCGCGCCTTTCTCGTCGGCGCGCACGTACTCCGACAGCGCCGTCTTCTTGACCTTGCCCTCGCGGGTGAAGACGACCAGATAGACCTCCTCGGAGAAGGCGCTCACGGGCACGATGGCCACGACGCGTTCGCCTGGATCCAGGCTGATGAACGATCGTGCCAGCTCGGATTTGCCTGCGCGCGTCGTTTCGGGCAGCTTCGCGGCGCGCACCGAGGCTACGCGGCCCGTCGACAGCACACACAGCAAGTAGTCCGTCGTTTGGGCAGGCTGCAGGGCGAGCAGGCGTTCGTCGCCGCGCACGGTACCCGCGTTCGTCTTACCCGAGTACGTGTTCGCGGCCATGGCCTTGAGCCCGCCGTCCAGCGTCAGCGCGACCAGGACGGGCTTGCTCTCGATGGCGCTCTTGATCTCGGCGACGGGCTGGGCGGCGTGCTCGTCGCCCAGGATGATCGTGCGTCGATCGTCGCCGAACTCACTGGCGACGCTCTGCATCTCGTCTTTGAGCAGCGCGACCATCTTCGGCTCGTGCGCAAGCAGGTCCTCTAGGTACGCGATCGTGGCCTGGAGGTCCTTCTTCTCGGTGCGGTAGCCGGCCAGGTCCAGGCGCGTCACCTGGGCCAGCGTCATTTCGCTGATCCGCTGGGCTTGGATGTCGCTCAGCTTGAACCGCTTGATGATCTGTTCGCGCGCCACGGCGCGGTCCTTCGCCGCCTGGAAGATCTTGACGATCTCGTCGGCATTTACGGCGCCAATGATCAGGCCTTCGACCAGGTGCAAACGTTCTCTGGCCCGCGCGAGGTCGTAGTCGCTGCGGCGGCGCAGCACGTTCAGTTGGTGCTCGTTGTAGCGATGCAGCAGGTCGACCATGCCCACGGTGCGTGGTGTGCGGGCTGGCTCGTTCTCGGCGCCAAAGAGGAACGTCATCTGGACCGAGAAGCTGGTCTGCAGGCTGGTCGCATGGTGGAGCTGGCTGAGCACGTCGGCCGGGTTGGCGTCCTTGCGCAGCGGCAGCACGATGCGCGTGCCGTTCTGGTCGCTCGACTCGTCTGGGATGTGGCCCTCGAACACCAGGCCGGGCAGTTTGCCCTCGTTGAACGCCTTGGCGATGCTCGTCTTGACGTTGGCGCGGCCGACGAACGGCACCTCGGTGACGATCAGCCTTCGGCCCCGTTGATCCTCTTCCAATTTGACGGTGCCGCGATGGATGATGCGCCCCCGACCGGTGGCGAGATACTCCCGAATACCTTCTGTGCCAACGACGGTCCCGCCGCTCGGGAAGTCAGGCCCGGCGACGTAGTTCATCAGCTCGAGCACGGACATTTGTGGCTTGTCCAGCAATGCGATACACGCGCTGAGCATCTCTCGGAGGTTGTGCGGCGGAACACGGGTGGCAAAGCCGAGGCCAACGCCGTCCTGGCCGTTAACCGCGGGCGGTACCCTCGCCGGTAGGTAGTAGGGCTCGACGACTTTCGGGTCCTGCTTGTAGGTCGGCACCAGGGGTACGGTGTCTTTGCCGATGTCGCGCAGCATGACCTCGCCGATTCGCGACAGGCGCATCTCCGTGTAGCGCATCGCCGCCGCTGGATCGTCGTCGTCCGAGCCAAAGTTGCCCTGGCCGTCGATCAACGGATACCTGAGCGAGAAGTCCTGCGCCAATCTGACTGCCGCATCGTAGATCGCCTCCTGGCCATGTGGATGCGCCTGGCCCATGACCGTGCCCACAACTTCCGCCGATTTGACCGTCTCGTGCGAGGCGTCCCAGCCCATGCGATACATGAAGTACAGAATGCGTCTCTGCACCGGCTTCAGCCCATCCCGAGCGTCCGGAATCGCCCGCGCGTTGGAGCTGACCCCATATTCCGCGTAGCTGTTCTGAATCGCAGCCGAGAACTCTTCCTGACGGATTTGTTCCGTGTCAAAAGCCATCAGTCGTCAGCTTTCAGCAGTCAGCTTTGCTTCGAACGCACACAGCATGCGCTTCACTTCGACTACTTGCGTAGCGAGTTGTTCGAAGGCGTCGGCACGCATGAGCTTTAGATCGTGTGCGAGGAGAAGATGATACTCCAGCTCACTCGCTGATCCCGTCGCGAAGTGAAGAAATCGCGCGAAGTCTGCAGTGCTGTTTCGGCCGCAGCCCTCGGCAATATTTGCTGGAACGGACGATGCAGCGCGCCGAAGCTGACTCGTAAGTCCATACACCTCATCCTTCGGAAAGTCACGCGTGGCCGCGTAAACGCCGAGTACCAATTCATGTGACTTCTGCCAGACTTTGAGATCTCGGAATGCTCGCATCGTTAGTAGCTGACTGCTGAAAGCTGATTACTGACAGCTAGACGTCCAGGTCGGTGCGCCGCGCGGCTTCGGCCAGGAATTCTCGCCTTGCTTCGGCGCGGGCTTCGTCCATCAGGTCGCCGACCACCTGGGCGGCCAGGGCGCTATCTTCTAGCGTGACTTGCTTGAGCGTGCGCGTCGCCGGATGCATGGTGGTCTCGCGCAGTTCGGCGGCGGTCATCTCGCCCAGGCCCTTGTAGCGCTTGACGGGCGAGTTTCGTGCCTCGGGCGTGCGGCTCAGGAACTTGCGTAAGGCATCGTCATCGGTCAGCCAGTTGATGCGACCTTTGTGGCGCACCGAGTAGAGCGGCGGCATGGCCACGTAGACCTTGCCACCTTCGATCAGGCCCGGCGTCTCCTGATAGAAGAGCGCCAGTAGCAACGCCCTGATATGGCCGCCATCGACGTCAGCGTCCGTCATCAGAATCACTTTGTCGTACTTGCATTTGTCGAGGTTGAACGCGCCGCGCACACCGGTGCCGATCACCGACGCCAGGAGTGCGTATTCCTTGTTCAGTTGCAGGCGTTCAGGACGGGCATTGATGACGTTGATCGGCTTGCCGCGCAGGGCCAGGATCGCCTGGTATGAGGCGTCGCGGCCCTGCTTGGCATTGCCCCCGGCGGACTGGCCCTCGACGATGAACAGCTCGGCACGGTCAGGATCGGTCGTGCTGGCACGCGAGAACTTCGACGTGTCCAGGTCGACCGTCTCGGCGCGCTTCTGGCCCGTGCGCGCCAGGTTCTCCTCGGCCTGAAGGCGATTGGCCAGTTTCTGATCGTCCTGGATCTTCTTGAGCCAGTCCTTGGCCTGGCCGGGCCGGGCCTCGAACCACTCCTTGAGGCCTTCGATGACCACGGAGCGCACGATGCCTTCGACCGGCGCGTTGTTCAGCTTGTTCTTGGTCTGGCCCTCGAACTGCGGATCCTTGAGCTTGACCGAGATGGCCGCGACGAGGCCCTGCTGAATGACCTCGGGTCGGAAGGCTTCCTTGTCGCGGTTCTTGATCACGCCCAGCCGCGCCGCGTAGTCGTTGGCGACGCGCGTCAACGCGGCCTTGAAGCCGCGTTCGTGGACCCCGCCCTCGGGCGTGCGCACCGCATTGGCAAACGAGTGCAGGTCGAGCTTGTAGCCGCGGTTCGGCTGCAGCGCGATGTCGACGAAGATCTCCTCGCGTACCTGGCTGAACGTGATCGGCTTGGAGAACAGCGGCTCGGCGCCCGGTGGCGCGGCCTGGCGCACGAAGTCAGCCAGGCCTTCCTTGGAGTGGAAGGTGCGCTTGACGATGGTTTCTGTTTCGTCGTCCCAGATCGCCAGGTGCAGTGCCAGACCGCGATTGAGATGCGCAGCCGCCTGGAGGCGGCGCTCGATCATCTCGCGCGGGTAGTACACGTCGTGGTCGAAGATCTCGCGGTCGTACTTCCAGCGCAGGCGTGTGCCGGTGTTGTGTTTCTTGGGGTCGCACTTCTCGATCTGGTGTGGGCGCGGCTTGCCGCGCTCGAAGCGCTGGCTGAAGTGCTGGCCGTCGCGCCAGATGTCGAGCTCGAGCCATTCTGAAAGCGCGTTGATGATGGTCGAGCCGACGCCGTGCAGGCCGCCCGCGGTCTTGTACGCGCCTTCGGCGAATTTGCCGCCCGAGTGCGGCACCGTCAGCAGGACGGTCGCGGCAGGCAGCTTCTTGCCCGAGTACGTCATATCGTCGAAGGGCATGCCGCGGCCTTCGTCGGTGACCGTCAGCACGCCGTCGCGATCGACCTCGACCCAGATCTGTGTGCCATGGCCGGCGACGGCCTCGTCGACGGCGTTGTCGAGCGCTTCCCACAGCAAGTGCACCAGCCCGCTGGTGCTGGTTGCGCCAATGAACATGGCCGGCCGATGGCGAATGGCCTGGATACCCTCGAGGACCTGGATATCGCGCGCCGTATAAGCGGTCTTCGAGCGCGAAAAATCCTCCGTGCCATCGGTGACGACATGGCCGTTGGTCTTCGGCGTCACAGTGGAGGAGGTGCGCTGGGCCATAGTTGAGAAGATACCCGGTGGCCTCGTCGGCCGACCGTATCAATATCGTGATGATAGAACAGGTGTTCCTGGGTCCGGTAGTCCCCAGCAGGGCGCCGTCCGGCGCGGGGCGCTAAGGTGGAAGGCTTGGCAGCGACCGTGACGGGTCCGTCCCGAAGATCCCCGCGCTTCGCGCGCCATCCGGCGCGGAACGCTTTAGCTGAAACTTCGACCTTGCCCTGCTGTGACCCACCGGGCTCCACGACTGCAGGTCTGGGCGCACACCCTCGGATGGCATATCGTGGCGTTGATGGTCTGCACGCCTGAGTCTGCTCTTGCGGTTGAGTTTGACGTGGCCGTGCCCATGCGCGACGGCACGCGCTTGCGCGCCAATGTGTTCCGACCACAGGG